>ENA-OQIC01000030-OQIC01000030.1-human-gut-metagenome-genome-assembly--contig:-NODE-30-length-53298-cov-2.964379_pt1 | contig 53298 bp, 51 predicted proteins | sample MGYA00242572_ERZ504736 | MGnify/ENA primary metagenome ERZ504736 (study PRJEB26092, sample SAMD00036201) | human gut metagenome | host: Homo sapiens | study: EMG produced TPA metagenomics assembly of...
GGGGCAAGGCTGTGGAATGTGGCAGAGAAGTCATGAAATGTGGATATTCGTTGGTTACTAATTATAAGGACATTTTTACTTTAGACAATGAGGGTAATGATGAAATGATCTTTTCATGCATTGAAACCAGAGGAGTAAACGAACAGATGTGGCATGCGCATGTGTTGCCAAGCAACTATCCTACAACTAATCCGAACATACAAAAATGGAATGGTTATCGTATGCCATGGCAGTTTTACCACAGTTTCGATCCTAAAGACAAGCGCCTGGAAGTTATCTGTAGTGAATATGTAGGAACAGATGGAGTGACATACAATGAAACTAATCCCGGTGAGTATTTGGATAAAGGGGCTTTACCCATCAAATATGGAGAAGATCCGACACAAACCAGTGAAAATAGTGAAGTCGATGTGGTTGTTTACCGTTATGCCGATGTATTGACTCTGATGGCTGAGGCATTGGCACGTAGTAATAATGCGGTTACTCAGGAAGCTGTGGACCGTCTGAATGATGTACATACACGTGCAGGACTGGCTGCTTATCAGTTGAGTGATTTTACCTCACTGGACGATTTTCTTGGAGCTGTTCTTAAAGAACGTGGGCATGAATTATGGGGTGAGGGTTGTCGTCGCAGTGATCTGATCCGCTATGGATTGTATATCGACTATGCTATCAAATACAAAGGATCGACTACCGCAAAAGAGTATATGAACCTGATGCCTTTGCCACAGAGTGTCATAACGGAAAGCAGTGGTCAGGTCATTCAGAATGAAGGATACTAATGCTTCTTAAGAGATTATTATAAATTAATTCAGAACGGATTTCGCAATGTGTCATGGAGACGTCTTATGATTTCTAAATTGCCGAAGTCCGTTCTTGCACAACTAGAATTGAAAAATTAAATCATGCTTTTTAAGAGAATACGTGTTACAATCTTATTGCTCGGACTGTTGAGCTTTAGCTTGAGGGTGTCGGCACAAATTGTTTTGAAGCACTCTGATTGGGAGTGGAAAATTTCAGAAACCGGATGTGCCGAACAACTAATATTTAAAGGTGGAAAACGAAATGATACCATACCTTTCTTTCGTGAAGGAGAACATGCCGGTCCATCCTTTTATGCAAAACGGGAAGGTAAAGAAGTGCGTGGATCCTGGATTCCGGATGGATACGCCTCCTATCGGAGCGAGATAGACGGAGTTCTTTGCCGGATATCATATATAAAAGATCATGGTCAACCTGCATTAAGGGTAAAGCTGACAAACAACTCACCGGTGCCTTATCAACCTCAGAAGGCCGGTCTGAAGTTGGGCATCGATACATATATGGATAAATTTCCGGATTGGTTTGGTAAATACTTTCCAACCTTGATGAGAAACGAAAAGACCCATTTTTATGGCTATCTTCAAACCCCTTCCGGACATACATTGGGACTTGTATCACAGCAGCCTGTAGCATCCTGGAGTGTAGATTATAATCTGGGCTATCAGGATCCGGCCCCATTTTGGTTTATGGGGCATCGCATCGAATCATTAAATCTCGATTTATTGAATGAATTACCTTTGCCGGCACGTCATCCGCAGAATCTGTATGAACTGAAACAGGGGGAAAGTAAAGAGTGGATTTTTACATTTGTCAATGTGGGTAATTTGGACAATCTGGAACATGCCATTGCTCGAGTTTCGGATATTCCTTTGATTGATATCCGTCAGACTTCGCATGCTGCACGTGAGGAAGCATCGTTCACACTTACTGCCGATAATCCTAACGTAAAGGTGACCAATGATGCCGGAAAAGAACTGCCTGTCGTACTGACTAAAACCAAAGGGAATCGTTGGATAGGAAAAGTCCGGTTGGAAGATGCAGGTCTCTATACCCTTTCTGTCCGTTCGGGCAATAAGTTGCCGAAGCGATATGGACAGTACATCATCCTTGGCAATGGGTGATGGAAAAGGCACGTGAGAATGCAGCCCGTTATCATCAGAAACCGACGTCACATGCTGAGAGTTGGTATGGGTTCTATTCGGCTTTTCTTGCTGCCCGTTATTTCCCGAATGAGTCATTGGATAAGCAATTGAGCAATTATTTTGATCGGCTTTACAACAAATTGCATGATTCGGTAAAAGTGGAACCGTTGTATTTTAAGACACGTATTCAAAATACCTCTACTACTATTGGAATGTTGGTAGATAAATATGAGGCACAGGGAGATTTGGGAGATCTGAAAAAGGCGTCGAAGTTGGCTGACTGGATGATCGCGACCTCCCAGCGCGAAAATGGTGCATATTATAATCATGGAACAGTCTATACCAGTGTGATCTATATCGCTAAAAGTGTTTTGGAACTGGCTGTCCTCGAACGTAAATTGGGTGAACAGGATTTGTTTTGGAGAACATGTGCCGACCGTCATTTCCTGTCTGCAAAAAAGGCGGTTGACCAACTGGTTGCGTCACAAGGAGATTTTCAGACAGAGGGAGAATTGACCTTTGAAGACGGCATGATTTCTTGTTCAGCTTTACAGATAGGTATGATGGGAGTCATCGAGCAAGATGCTGTTGCACGCAAATATTATACCGATGCAATGTTGAAGATACTGAACAGCCATGATTGCCTTACTCAACTCCGTGTACCCGATGGGCGCCGTCGGCAAGGAACTATGCGTTATTGGGAAGCGCAATACGATGTACAGATGCTTCCCAATATGTTTAATTCACCCCATGGCTGGAGCGGATGGCGTGCGTATGCTACTTATTATGCTTATCTGCTGACAGGCGACGAGAAATGGCTGGAACAAACATTTAATGCGATGGGAGCTTTTGCCAATTTGATTGATTATAAAACGGGGCAGTTGCGTTGGGCTTTTGTTGTCGATCCGCATCTTGAAGTAGAACAGGCGTGTAGCGCTGATACTAAACTGGATTTTTCTGATCTTAGTTTGGTAATCCGCATCCGAAATTATATGATACCCGTAAGTTTGTTATTGGTGAGCAATATGTCAATATGATTAGCGATTGGCAGACGGTCAATACTCAGGATAATGATGTGCACGAATTATTTAAATGTATCGGTGAAGCTGTTCTGACTAACGCTTTTGTCATAGAACGTCCGAATGGAGAAGTCGTAGGATACAATTGCCGTGTAACCCGGAAGGGGAATACATTGACTGTAAAGGCAGACGAGAAACAGATCGTGAATCTACATTGCAACTTGAAGCATTCTTTCTCTGTGTCTTTCGATGGTAAAACCTGTTCTTTGCCTGAAGGATATTGCAATTGGGCTTTTGGGCAGTCCGGTTATTGACTTTACAATAACTCCTGTTAATCCCATATACTCATAAGACAAACATACGATATGTTTCAGTTTGTGAGTGTATGGGATATTTTTATGAGAAACAGTTTCTGTAGTAAGCTTGAAAAATAGTAGGAATACGTATCTTTGCATAAAATGAAAAAACACTAACATAAACACAAAATGAGACATTTATTTTTATTGGCAGCACTATTTTGTGCCTGCATTTCTTATGCACAGATTCGTGTACAAGAACGACTTCCTAAAAGTAAAACCGGTTTTGCTTTGACTACTGCGAAAACACGGGCTAAGATTTATTACGATGTGAATGATGCGCTTGTTATCAAGAGATCGGCAGAATTGTTTGCCCGCGATATTCAAATGGTGACCGGTCAAAAGCCTGAACTGATCCAAAAAAGGGAAAGAGCCAAAGCTCTGGTTATTGTCGGAACCATTGAAAAGAATCAATGGATTTGTGAATTGGCGCAAAAAGGAAAAATTGATATCCGGCCATTGCAGGGTGCTTGGGAACGGTATTTGATTCAAACTGTCGACAACCCTTCTCCAGGAGTAGCCAAAGCATTGGTTATAGCAGGGAGTGATCGGCGGGGAGCGGCTTATGGCCTGTTCTCTATTTCCGAAATGATGGGAGTATCCCCTTGGTATTGGTGGGGTGATGTCCCGGTAAAAACGCACAAGGCTTTGTATGTAGATGCTCCGCCCACATATTCTAAACACCTTCCGTGAAATATAGGGGTATTTTCCTGAACGATGAAGATTGGGGCTGAAACCCTGGGCTGCTAAGACCTTTGAGAAAGAACGCGGTAATATTGGCCCCCGTACCTATGCGAAGATTTGTGAACTGTTACTGCGTTTGAAAGCTAATCATCTGGCTCCGGCAATGCATCCCGTATCTACCGCTTTTTATCAGATTCCCGAGAATAAGCTCGTAGCAGATACGTTTGCCATTGTTATGGCTCCAGCCATTGTGAACCCTTATTGTTGAATACGGCCAGCGAGTGGCATAGCAAGACTATGGGACCCTGGGATTATAATGCTAATAAGGATAAGATTAATGAAGTTTTGGGCAATCGTGTGAAAGAAAATTGTGCTTATGAGAATGTATACACATTAGCCTTGAGAGGATTGCACGATGCTGCCATGGGTGGAGGAGACGTACCGATGAAAGAGAAAGTGAAAATGCTGGAGAATGCTTTGAAAGACCAGAGAAGCCTGCTAACCCGGCATATTGATAAGCCTGCCGAAACTATCCCGCAGGCATTCACCCCTTATAAAGAGGTGCTGGAAATCTACTCGAATGGATTGGAACTGCCGGATGATGTGACCATTATCTGGGCGGATGATAATTTTGGCTATATGAAGCGTTTGAGTGGCCCTCAAGAACAAAAACGTACAGGACGTGCAGGTGTATACTATCATATTTCTTACCTCGGTGTACCTCATAGCTATTTATGGTTTAGTACCACTCCTCCGGCATTAATGTATGAAGAGCTTCGCAAAGCGTATGATACTACGGCCGACCGTATCTGGTTGGCAAACTGTGGAGACCTGAAAGGGGCTGAGGCACAAGTATCGTTTTTTCTCGATATGGCTTATGATATCGACCAATTCAACGAAAATAATGTGCATACTTATCCTGCCCGTTGGTTGGCAAAAATCTTCGGAGAACAATATTACGATACATTGAAAGACATTACCTGCTCACATATAAATTTGGCTTTTTCCAGAAAACCGGAATACATGGGGTGGGGATACTGGAATAACTATTGGGGTGGAGGTGAAAAACGTACCGATACCGAGTTTTCTTTTATAAATTACAATGAAGCCGGGAGGCGTTTGGCTGAGTACCGGCGGATCGGTAAAAAAGCAGAGGAAATGTTGGCAACTGTAGATAAAAAGGCAAAACCGGCGCTGTATCAGTTGTTGTATTATCCGGTGAAAGGGGCCGAACTGATGAATCGTATGAATATGACCGGTCAGCTTTATCGGCAATATGTTCGTCAGAAACGTGCTGCTGCCGATGATCTGAAGAGAGAAGCAACGACTTGTCACGATAGTTTGGAGATTATTACCGACGGATATAATTCGCTCCTGGACGGCAAATGGAAATACATGATGTCACTAAGACAAAATTATGATGGAAGCAGTTCCTATTTTATGCTTCCATTGATGGAAGAAAGTTATGTGGCAACGGGCGATCCGAAGTTGGCCGTTCAGGTAGAAAGTGAGCAGTTGAATCGGGGAGGTTTTAGTTTCCGGGCTTTACCCGTGTTCAATACTTACTCCCGTAAAAGTCACTGGATCGATGTTTATAATCAGGGGGGAGGAATGTTGGACTGGAAATCGGAACTTTCTGACGAGTGGATCGTTTTGTCTCTCAGTCGGGCAGTACTCGTACTGAAGATCGTATCCAAGTATCGATCGATTGGAGTAAAGTACCATCAGGAGAGAAAGTCACAGGATTTATTGAGTTCTCTTCCGGAATGCAGAAAGAACGGGTGCTTGTTTCCGTATTCAATCCGAAGACTCCGGTACGCGACGAATTACAAGGACTTTTCATAGAGGAAAATGGCTACGTATCTCTGCCCGCTACAGCCTTCCACCGTAAGTTTGAGAGTGAAGATGTCAAGATGAGTGTACTTCCCGGTTTGGGCTTTGAAGGTGCTGCCTTGCAAATAGGAAGTCCGATAGCTCCCTTACAAATGTATCGTTCGTCCGAGGTGCCTAGAGTGGAATATGATTTTTATACTTTCAATGCTGGAATGGTTGATGTGTATACCTACGTACTGCCCACTTTCCCTTTGCATGCTGATCGGATTATAAACTACCGGAGCATACCAATTCGGATACCAAATATAGTGTCCGTATCGATGACGGATCTATTTCTACTCCATCCACTTCAGCCATAGAATATTCCCAGATCTGGTATGACAGTGTGCTGAAAAATTGTAGAGTGAATAAATCCACTCTTTATGTAAAGGCCCCCGGTAAGCATACATTGCAGATTCGCTGTGGAGATCCCGGAACTGTGATTCAGAAAATCGTTATTGATATGGGTGGGCTCAAAAGGTCATATTTAGGACCTGAAACAACTCTTTGCCGTTAATATTATTTTTAATTAACATTCTTGCATGCAGGCTTTCTATGAATATTCTATTTCTATAAGTAGAGAGAACATATTTTGAATATCTAACGAAAAAAGAAATTTATTATGAAGATCTGTTCATGCTTGAATAAAGGAGTTATGATTGCAGTGGCAGTTGTTTGTTCTGCCGGTTTACAGTCTTGTCTGGATGACAATGATAAGTACTATTATGTGGAAGGATTTCCCAATGCTCTTGTTACGGTAAAAAATGCGACTGATGGTTCATTCTTCTTACAGCTGAATGATAGCACGACTTTGTTGCCGACCAATATGTCCTCTTCACCTTTTGGAGATAAAGAAGTCAGGGCATTGGTGAATTATAATGAAGTGAGTGAGTCTGGTGGCAGATATGATAAGGCGGTACAGGTGAACTGGATAGATAGTATTTTGACGAAATCGATTGCCCCGGATTTAGGATCAGAAAATGACGTTGTTTATGGAATGGATCCCGTGGAAATAGTAAACGATTGGGTGACTATTGCGGAAGATGGTTATTTGACCCTACGATTCAGAACAAAATGGGGTGATTATAATAAAGCCCATTTCGTAAATTTATTGTTGGGGCAAAATCCGTCTGACCCATATGAGGTTGAGTTTCGCCATAATGCATATGGCGATACATATGGTACGGTTGGTGATGGCTTGGTAGCCTTTAAGCTGGTGGGACTTCCGGATACGAATGGAAAAACGGTTCCGTTGACTTTGAAATGGAAGTCATTTAGTGGAGATAAATCGGCTGTATTTGATTATTGTACTCAAAAAGCCGTTACACCGGCTAAACCGGCCATTGTTTCTGTAAGGAGCAATTTAAATTTAAAATAGTTTTCTTGGGCATACTGCGTTTCTATTCTTTTTGAATTGAGATCGTATTACTTTCCGAATATTCAGAAGTGCATAGAAGCGCAGTATTGTTTTCATTAACATTGTTAATGGCATTTCTCTTTCATTCTTTTTTTACCGGCAAAAAACAAGTCTTTAGCATCTCAAAGACTTGTTTTCTATCATTAAAGAACTTATTTTAACATACTGTTAAATCAGGTGTTTTCCAAATACAAAAGGGAGAATATTAACAGATTGATAATAAGTGATATATTGTAAATTCAACTTCTTCTTCTTTATTTGTCTCTTTTGAAGTTGAATCCGTATACTTGTTATATTAGTACATTCGTTTGGAGGTGGAAACTACTTTGTTGAAATTCTCTAGGATATCGACTGTTGTGTTGTTCCTTGACTGTTTCAAGCCAAGATACATTTAGATATGTCTTTTCCTGATGCTGAATTTAGTTTATCAGTAATTTGCTTAAAGGTCAAAGACGTGGTGAGAAGTACCTTTTTGATGAATGAGATCATATAGTAACCGCGATCTATAGTGTAGGTGTATTTGAAAAAAGAACAATGTGTTAGGGTGAAACTATACATGGTGATGTTGTAGGTTGTATTTGGATTGCTAATTCATTGTTCAATAGTGAATTATCCTGTTGATAACTTCGGTTGATATCTGTTGATAACTATGTTAATAACTTTGTTGACAACTGCGTGGGGGAATTAAGTGTCTGGAAATGTTAGGCAATAAAACAGCGTTTAAGAGTCTAAATTCTTAAACGCTGATTTCTGGGTGTTAATGGAATTTGAGATTTGCCTAAGGCACTCGTAGGTATGAATTGGATACTAATCAATGATTTTCTATTTCTTTACGTTCCACGCATTTGCTTTTTTTATCGACAATTAGGTTGTTTCCCCTTTTTTCCATGCTTTGTGCAATTTTGGTGTAAGATGTTATTTTACAGTTATTTTATTGATTTTCATGACATGATAAACACCGGCATAATCGGCGGCAAAGCCTTCGTCTGATTTACCCATATCAATAACTTCTAATTCCACATATACAGGTGTTCCATTTTTGATTCCTTTTGTTTCACCATCATACTTTTGTAGGAGTTCTCCTGTTTTATCAACAATCCAATAATCAGTGGAATCCCCTTCTGAAGTGAAAGAACGTGTTTCATGTCCGATGATCAATTTACCTTTTACGGACAAAAGTTTCTGGGTAGGAGTGTCCGGTGTCGGTATAGCTTCTTCGTCTGGTATTTCATTCGTCTTGGAATACCTCAAAACCAACTCGCCTTTTTTGAGAATCAAACTGTCCTGAGTCAATTGCTCTACTGTTAGTGTATCTGTAAAGGATATACTTTGGTGGTTGCCGATGCTTATACCGGAAAGGAGTAATAAGTTTCCTTCTTTCTTCCATTTCTCATATTTCAAAGTGGCCATATTGATGGAAGAAGCACTTCCGTTTGCTTCAAGCGTGAATCCTTGTTTTAAATTAGATATTCCGGGAACCGATTCCACCCAAGAGCCTTCTATCGTAACATCATTACAAGCCACCAAGGTAGTTATGGCAAGGACAACGGTTAAATTTCTAAATATCTCCATTTTTGTTATTCTTTAAATTATATCCCTAATACTATATTTACATCTATACTGGGTTTCAGGTTAATATCATAAATAACTCTCAAGATTAGTTCACTATGTTACATCAGACGGCTGCTGATACGCAAAGAATGGCTCTCTGAAAGTACTTTTCTTTTTATTATTTTAAGCTGTTACACTTTTTAGCTTGGTCATGTGTCTCTATTTTTAGTATCTGTAGCATCATGATTTATGCAAAAATAAATGTTTTGTTTTGATATACAATATATTCTTTGGGATCTGTTAGTCACTTTTTTATTTCATAAGGTGAGCAACGGAGTTTGTAATGCTTTTGAATGTTGAAATGGAAAAATTGAGTATTTTCCAGCTTGTTGATAACCTTTTGAAAAGCTAGTTGATTGATATGGAGGTAAAATACTTAATTTATTGAATTGTAGTCTGTTAACCTGTTAATAACTTTGGTGTATATCTGTTAATAACTATGTTGATAACTGTGTTAAGAATCTAACTATAGGAGAGTATGTGGCAATAAAAAAGCGCCCAAGAGTGGAAGCCTCCTAAACGCTAATTTTCTTTTGGTAGCGGGACCGGGATTGAACCGGGGACCTCATGATTATGAATCATGCGCTCTAACCAGCTGAGCTATCCCGCCATTGTTTCTCGATTGCGGGTGCAAAGATAGAGCCTTTTTTTAAATCTCCAAAACATTTTCTATCTTTTTTGTGTTTAACTTAAAAAAAAGATCTTTGAAAGTACGATGGACAGGCTGTTCCTGACCCGGAAAGAAGAGATGTAATGAAGAAAGTGAATTAATTATGCCTTGTAATTAGAAAAAAGTATTTATCTTGGCACACACAATCAATAATGAATGAAGCTATGAAAAAAAGAGAAAATACATTTGGAATACCTTCTGAATGCGACCTCTAAAAATATTCTTTGGTCAGCAATTAGCACACCTACCGGTTTGGAGGACTGGTTCGCAGACAAAGTAGTATCAGATGATAAAACGGTGACCTTTTGTTGGGGCAAAACCGAACAGCGTCAGGCTGGTATTGTTGCGATTCGGGCATATTCGTTCATTCGTTTCCACTGGCTTGATGACGAAAATGAAAGGGACTATTTTGAAATTAAGATGAGTTATAATGAATTGACGGGTGACTATGTGCTCGAAATTACTGACTTTTCTGAAGCGGATGAAGAGGATGATTTGAAGGAATTGTGGGATTCTCAGGTGAGTAAGTTACGGAGAACATGTGGTTTTTAGTTAACTTTCGACCAAAAATTTTTCGCACTCCTTTTTTTGTGCTAATTTTGTATCTTAATTGCATGAAACTATTAAGATGCTACGCATAAAAAGATTAGATATTTTTATAATAAAGAGTTTTTTATTACTCTTTGTCGGTACATTTTTCATCTGCCTCTTCATCTTCATGATGCAGTTTTTGTGGAAGTATGTAGACGAATTGGTGGGAAAAGGGTTGGAGATGAGTGTACTGGCTCAATTCTTCTTTTATTCTGCGTTGAGTCTGGTACCGATGTCACTACCCTTGGCAGTGTTGTTGGCTTCTTTGATAACATTTGGTAATTTTGGTGAACGTTTTGAGTTGCTTGCCATGAAAGCGGCGGGGATTTCATTACTTAAAATCATGCGCCCGCTTATTGTTCTCGTCTTTGCCATTTGTTGTGTATCCTTTTATTTCCAGAACGTCATCGGTCCGCAGGCGCAAGCAAGTTGGGAACCCTGCTTATTTCGATGAAGCAGAAATCTCCTGAAGTTGATATTCCCGAAGGAGTTTTCTATGATGAAATAGATGGTTATAACCTGAAAGTACAAAGGAAAGACCGTAAAACGGGTATGCTTTATGATGTGATCATTTATGATTTCTCCAACAACTTTGATAATGCTCGCATTATAGTTGCTGATTCGGGACGTTTGGAAATGACCGCTGATAAACAGCATCTCTACTTGCATCTGTACAGCGGCGAGATGTTTGAGAATCTGAAAGCACAGAGCATGAGTTCGAAGAATGTTCCTTACCGTCGTGAGTCTTTCCGGGAAAAGCATTCGATTATTCAGTTCGACTCAGATTTTAATATGGCTGATGCCAGCATCATGAGCAATCAGTCCACTACCAAAGATATGATAAAAATACAGGCATCTATCGATTCTATGACCGTATTGGCCGATAGTATCGGAAGACAGTATTTTGTTGAAGCAAGTAAGGGACCCTATCGTACAGCAGTCGGATTGACGAAAGAAGATACCTTGAAAATGCAGGAAGCGCAGATTCGTGACTATAATGTAGATAGTCTGTTTGAGGCTGCTACGTTGATGAATAAGCAGAAGATTATAGCATCAGCTGTTGGGCGTACAGAGAATCTGTCGAGTGACTGGGGATTTAAGAGCTTTACGATGACCCAGAATGACTTCAGTATAAGGAAACATAAAATAGAATGGCACCGGAAGATCACGATTTCTCTATCCTGTCTTTTATTCTTTTTCATTGGTGCACCTTTGGGAGGGATTATTCGTAAAGGTGGATTGGGAATGCCTGTTATTGTTTCCGTACTTACCTTTATTATTTACTATATAATAGACAACACGGGTTATAAAATGGCCCGTGATGGAAAGTGGATTGTGTGGATGGGGATGTGGATGAGTTCTGCCATTCTGGCTCCGCTTGGATATTTCCTGACTTATAAATCGAATAAAGACTCCGTTGTATTGAATACGGATGTATATATCTCTTGGTTCAAAAGAGTGTTTGGGGTACGTAGTGTCCGACATCTGTCCAAGAAGGAAGTTATTATTCATGATCCGGATTATCAACGTCTTCCGTTCGATTTGAATGGCCTTTCAGAGGAGTGTAGGGCTTATATGCAAAAGAACCGATTGGCCAAGGCACCCAATTATTTTAGCCTGTGGATGTCCGGCGGGCAAGATCAGGAAATTATCGCTATAAACAGCCGTATGGAAGCATTGGTTGATGAGATGTCTAATACCCGTTCACTGATACTACTTCAGAAGTTGGAAAAATATCCGATTATCCCTGTAAATGCGCATGTGCGCCCATTCCATAATTATTGGCTTAATATGGCAATAGGAATTGTGATTCCTATTGGTCTGTTCTTTTATTTCCGGATCTGGGCTTTTCGTATACGTCTGAATAAAGACATGGAGCGGATTATCGCATTGAACCGGGATGTGGAATTGACAATAAAAGATATTAATAACGAAAACAAGATATAAAAGTATGGAACCAATCAGACTGAATACCATTGAAGAGGCGATAGCTGACTTCAAAGAAGGTAATTTTGTAATTGTGGTAGATGATGAAGATCGTGAAAATGAAGGTGATTTCATTATTGCTGCCGAGAAGATTACTCCGGAAAAAGTAAATTTCATGCTGACTCACGGTCGTGGAGTACTTTGTGCTCCAATCACAGAAGAACGCTGCGCTGAGTTGGAACTGGATATGCAGGTGTCGTCCAACACTTCAATTTACGAAACTCCGTTTACTGTTACTGTCGACTTGCTTGAGGGGTGTACAACCGGAGTTTCCATGCATGACCGTGCAATGACTATTCGCGCTTTGGCTGATCCGAAGACAAAACCTGCCGACCTGGGGCGTCCGGGACATATCAATCCTTTGCGTGCCGCTCTCGCGGGGTACTTCGTCGTGCAGGTCATACCGAGCAAGTGTTGATCTGGCTAAGCTTGCCGGATTATATCCTGCCGCTGCATTGATCGAAATTATCAATGAAGACGGCACCATGGCCCGTCTGCCTCAGTTGGTAGAAGTAGCCCGTCGCTTCGGATTGAAAATAATCTCCATTAAAGATCTGATTGCTTATCGTCTCCAGATGGAGTCTATTGTCGATAGAGGTGTTGAAGTGGATATGCCTACACAGTTCGGGCATTTCCGTCTGATACCTTTCCGCCAGAAATCAAATGGAATGGAACACATTGCATTGATAAAGGGAACCTGGGATACAGACGAACCGATTCTGGTGCGTGTGCACTCTTCTTGTATGACGGGTGATATCTTTGGTTCATGTCGTTGTGAGTGTGGTGAACAGCTTCACAAAGCTATGGAAATGATTGAGGCTGCCGGTAAAGGGTGATCGTTTACATGAATCAGGAAGGTCGTGGCATCGGCTGATGAATAAGATTGCTGCTTATAAACTTCAGGAAGAAGGTTATGACACGGTAGATGCCAATCTCCATTTGGGTTTTGATGCCGACGAACGTGATTATGGAGTCGGTGCACAGATTTTGCGTGAGATCGGAGTGAAGAAGATGAAACTGATGACTAACAATCCGGTGAAACGTATCGGTCTGGAAGCCTATGGGTTAGAGATTACCGAGAATGTGGGAATTGAGATTAAGCCGAATCCTTATAATGAACGCTACCTGAAGACTAAGAAAGATAGAATGGGTCATACGCTTCATTTTAATAAGTAAACTGTCTATTTGCTTTCATATATCAAATATTATAGTTTATTTTGCAATCAAATTCACTCAACAACAATAAAATAGATACGAAATGAACCAACTATCAGACCGTTTGAACAGCTTGTCGCCCTCGGCGACTCTTGCTATGTCGCAAAAAAGTGCTGAGCTGAAAGCTCAGGGTGTTGATGTAATTAACCTCAGTGTGGGAGAACCTGACTTCAATACTCCCGACCACATCAAAGAAGCTGCCAAGAAAGCGGTAGATGACAACTTCTCTCGCTACTCTCCGGTTCCGGGTTATCCGGCTTTGCGTAATGCTATCGTAGAGAAACTGAAGAAAGAAAACGGTCTGGAATATACAGCCGCTCAGATTTCTTGTGCAAATGGGGCAAAACAATCTGTATGTAACACTATTATGGTGTTGGTGAATCCGGGTGACGAGGTCATTGTACCTGCTCCTTATTGGGTAAGCTATCCTGAAATGGTGAAACTGGCAGAAGGTACACCGGTGATTGTGACTGCCGGTATCGAACAGGATTTCAAAATTACTCCTGCGCAACTGGAAGCTGCCATTACTCCCAAAACCAAAGCATTGATACTTTGCTCACCGTCTAACCCGACCGGTTCGGTTTACAGCAAAGAAGAATTGGCTGGTTTGGCTGCTGTGTTGGCAAAGTATCCACAAGTCATAGTCGTTGCCGACGAGATCTATGAACACATCAATTATATCGGAAAACATCAGAGCATTGCTCAGTTCCCCGAGATGAAAGATCGTACCGTGATTGTTAACGGTGTGTCAAAGGCGTATGCGATGACCGGATGGAGAATTGGGTTCATAGCCGGCCCGGAATGGATTGTGAAGGCTTGCAATAAACTTCAGGGACAGTATACTTCAGGCCCTTGTTCGGTATCTCAGAAGGCTGCCGAGGCTGCTTATACAGGTTCTCAGGCTCCGGTTGAGGAGATGCGTCAAGCCTTCGAACGTCGTCGTGACCTGATTGTAAAATTGGCAAAGGAAGTTCCCGGATTTGAGGTAAATGTACCGGAAGGTGCTTTCTACCTGTTCCCTAAATGCAGTTCTTTCTTTGGTAAATCAGCGGGTGACCGTAAGATTGAGAATTCGGATGATCTGGCGATGTATCTGCTTGAAGATGCTCACGTAGCATGTGTAGGCGGTACTTCTTTCGGAGCTCCTGAATGCATTCGCATGAGTTATGCTACCAGCGATGAAAATATCGTTGAAGCAATTCGCCGTATTAAAGAAGCATTGGCGAAGTTGAAATAAGATTCAGCCAATCAGATAAAAAAGGAGGGTGTTATCTGTGAAAAGGTGCATCCTTCTTTACTTTTAGAGTATTTGGTTTCGATACTCTGTTCTCTAAAGAGACATTACAACACAAAATATACACAACACATGAAGAACATTTTTTTTATCTGCTTATTCTTAAGCATGAGCCTCGCCGTATCCGGTAAGAAGGCTCAAGTGAGTATCTCCTGTCTGAAAACCGAGATGCTTGTAAATCCCCAAAACATTGATTGTCCCTCTCCCGTTTGAGTTGGGAGATTTTATCTGATGTGAGAGATGTAAGACAAGTCTCCTACCATATCCTCGTATCCACTTCGTTGGAGAAATTAAACCGGGAAGAAGGTGATTTGTGGGATACGGGTGATGTGGCGTCCGATCAGTCCGCATATATTTCGTATGGCGGCGATATGCTCGATAGCCGTACCCAATGTTATTGGAAAGTGAGGGTAAAAACCAATAAAGGTATTTCCGCTTGGAGTGAACCTGCCAGTTGGGAGATGGGACTGTTGCATCCGTCGGACTGGCAGGCTGTGTGGATAGGGAGAGCTTTTCCACAAGATAAACTGGAGGGGAATACGCGAGTCCCTGCCCGTTATCTGCGCAAACCTTTCAATTTGAACTCGAAGAAAGTGAGAAAGGCTACCCTGTACATTTGCGGATTAGGATTTTATGAGGCCTATATTAACGGAAAGAAGATTGGAGATCAGGTATTGGCTCCTACGCCTACGGATTATTCCAAATCGGTGAAGTATAATCGGTTTGATGTGACCGGACAATTATTAAAGGGAGCTAATGCCATCGGTGTCATCTTGGGCAACGGACGGTATACTTCGATGCGTATGCCGGGAGTGCGCCATTTTGATGTACCTAAAATGATTGCCCAACTTGAGGTATACTATGAAGATGGAGAGAAACGGGTGATTGCGAGCGATGCTTCCTGGAAAATAACGGCCGAAGGTCCCATCGGGACAAATAATGAGTTTGACGGTGAAGAGTATGATGCAAGAAAAGAGATGCCGGGATGGAATACATATCCGTTTGATGATACGAAGTGGCTTCAGGCAGAAGTTGTAAGCCTGCCGGGAGGAAAGTTGGAGGCCCAACTCAATCGTAATATGAAAGTGATGGATACCGTGAAACCTATCGGTATTACCGAATCGGCTCCCGGAGTATATATTCTGGATATGGGACAAAATATGGTTGGTTGGCTTCGCATGAAAGTAAAGGGGCAATCCGGCGATACGTTGAAACTGCGTTTTGCCGAGTTGTTGCAGAAAGACGGTTCTATTTATACGGCAAATCTGCGAACGGCACATTCGGCAGATACCTATATCTTAAAGGGAAATTCTATGGAAGAGTGGCAACCGACTTTTACTTATCATGGATTTCGTTTTGTTGAATTGACGGGTTTCAGGGAAAAACCTTCTCTATCCGACTTCGAGGGACAAGTGATTTATGATGAAATGGAGACTACGGGTAATCTGGAAACCTCCGACCCGATGATCAACCGGATTTACAAGAACGCTTATTGGGGTATACGCGGTAATTATCGCGGCATGCCTACCGACTGTCCGCAGCGTGACGAACGTATGGGGTGGCTGGGTGACCGTGCGGTTGGTTCGCAAGGAGAAGTTATATTTTTAATAATCATCTTCTTTACGCCAAATGGCTCGATGATATTGAACAGGCGCAGAAAGAAAATGGAGCTGTACCCGATGTGGCTCCTAACTACTGGGACGTTGCACTGACAATATGACCTGGCCCGGTGCCTATTTAATCATAGCAAATATGCTTTATGATCAGTTTGGCGATAAACAACCCATCATCAAACATTATCCTTCGATGAAGAAGTGGATGCGTTATATGAAAGATAAGTATATGGTAGATCATATTATGACGAAAGATAATTTTGGAGACTGGTGTATGCCTCCCGAATCTCCCGAACTGATCCACTCTAAAGATCCTTCACGTATCACGGAAGCTGCGGTGCTGGGAACAACCTTTTATTATTATTTGTCCAATTTGATGGTACGGTTTGCAGCGTTGGCCGGTTATCCGCAGGATGCTGACAATTTTCGGAAAGAGAGTGAACTGGTTAAAGAAGCTTTTAATTCAAAATACCTTCATACGGAATTGGGGTATTATAGCAACAATACAGTTACTGCAAATATCCTTTCCCTGCGGTTCGGCATGGTTCCTGAGGCTTATAAGGAAGTCGTGTTCCGGAATATAGTTGAGAAAACAATGAAAGATTTCAATGGGCATGTCAGTACCGGCCTGGTCGGTATCCAGCAGTTGATGCGCGGACTATCGGATTATGGAAGAACTGACCTCGCCTATCGGATAGCGACTAACCGGACTTATCCGAGTTGGGGATATATGGTAGATAATGGGGCAACCACAATCTGGGAGTTGTGGAATGGTAATACAGCCGACCCGGCTATGAATTCTGCCAACATGTGATGCTGTTGGGCGATCTGATTGTATGGGCATATGGCTATCTGGGAGGTATTAGCAATGCTCCCGGGAGTGTCGGTTTTAAACAGATACAGCTAAAGCCTTACCCGGTAGATGGCCTCGATTTTGTGAATACTTCGTTTCACTCTATCTACGGTGAGGTGAGAAGTCATTGGAAAAAAGAGGACGGTTCGTTCTGTTGGGACATCTCGGTGCCGTGCAATACTTCTGCTTTGGTTTATGTGCCGGTAGCAGATAAAAGTATCGATCCGAAAGAAAAGAAGCGGATCGTCGGAGAGGGGGGGACTTTTCTCCGGATGGAAGGTAGTTATGCTGTCTTTAGCTTTCCTTCGGGAAGTTATCGATTGAAGACGCGGTTATAATTTGCCAAACGTCTGAAAAGAAATAAATAAAGGCTGCTTTCCATTAGGAAGGCAGCCTTTATCTTTGTTGTTGGGGATTGTATTATTCAGCTGGGTGAATTGCTTCAGAAGGACATACATCTGCGCAAGTACCACAATCTGTACACTGCTCAGGATCAATTGAGTAAATATCACCTTCAGAGATAGCGCCAACCGGACACTCGTCAATACAAGTTCCGCAAGCAATACAATCGTCACTAATTACGTAAGCCATTTTGTTTGATATTTTAATTATTAGTACTAATTTGTAGGTACAAAAATAGAGTTTTTTAATCATTAGTTGGTATCGTTTTTGATTAAAATGTTTTAATTTGTATATCTTCTAAATAAGGAAAACACTATTTTTGCATTGATTATTAAATACGTATGCAATTATGCCTTTAAATTTACCCGATAAGCTTCCTGCGATAGAACTATTAAAAGAGGAGAATATCTTTGTGATAGATAACTCCCGCGCAACACAACAAGACATCCGTCCGCTACGAATTGTTATCCTCAACCTGATGCCGTTGAAGATTACGACAGAAACAGACTTGGTGCGTTTACTCTCAAACACTCCGCTTCAGGTGGAAATTTCTTTTATGAAGATTAAAAGCCACACCTCGAAGAATACACCGATAGAGCACATGAAAACATTTTATACCGACTTCGACAAGATGAGAGAAGACAGGTATGACGGTATGATTATCACCGGTGCACCGGTAGAGCAAATGGAGTTTGAGGAAGTGAACTATTGGGATGAAATAACGGAGATATTCGACTGGGCACGTACCCATGTCACCTCCACACTCTATATTTGTTGGGCAGCACAGGCGGGACTGTATCATCATTACGGTATCCCCAAGTATGCTTTGGATAAGAAAATGTTCGGCATTTTCAAGCATCGCACGCTGCTTCCGCTGCATCCCATCTTCCGTGGCTTCGATGATGAATTCTATGTGCCCATAGCCGGCATACGGAAGTGCGAAAGGAAGATATACTGAAAGTACCGGAATTGACATTACTTTCCGAGTCGGATGATTCGGGGGTATATATGGTGGTAGCCGTGGCGGGCGTGAGTTTTTGTTACCGGGCACTCCGAGTACTCTCCACTGACACTGGATACGGAATATCGCCGGGATGTTTCGAAAGGGCTTCCCATCGAGATTCCCCGTAACTATTACGTGAATGATGATCCGGACAAAGGACCGCTGGTGCGTTGGCGCGGACATGCCAACCTGTTGTTCTCCAATTGGCTGAACTATTTCGTCTATCAGGAGACTCCTTATAATATTGAAGATATCCGATGATAAAACAACGTAAAATAGAATTGCTGGCTCCGGCCAAAAATCTGGAATGTGGCATAGCTGCTATTGATCATGGAGCGGATGCTGTGTATATCGGTGCGCCGAAGTTTGGTGCCCGCGCGGCGGCAGTCAATTCATTGGAGGACATAGCTGCTTTGGTAGAGTATGCCCATCTGTACAATGCCCGGATTTATGTGACAGTCAATACTATCTTGAAAGATGAAGAACTGCAAGAGACGGAGAAGATGATTTGGCTTTGTTCCGTGCCGGTGTAGATGCACTGATTGTGCAGGATATGGGAATCACCGGCCTGAATCTGCCGCCTATTCCGCTGCACGCCAGTACCCAGATGGATAACCGTACGGTGGAGAAGGTGCGATTTCTGGCTGATGCCGGTTTCCGGCAAGTGGTGTTGGCGCGCGAACTTTCGCTGCGTGAGATCAGCAAGATACACGAAGCTTGTCCGGATGTACCTTTGGAAATATTCGTGCATGGAGCTCTCTGCGTCAGCTATAGCGGGCAGTGTTATGTCAGTCAGGCTTGTTTCGGGCGTAGCGCCAACCGGGGCGAATGTGCCCAGTTTTGCCGTTTGCCGTTCAGTCTGGTCGATGCTGAGGGACGGGTGATCGTGAAGGACAAGCACCTCCTTTCACTCAAAGACCTCAATCAGAGTGACGAATTGGAAGCACTGCTCGATGCCGGTGCCTCTTCTTTCAAGATAGAGGGACGACTGAAGGATGTCTCTTATGTAAAGAATGTGACGGCTGCCTATCGCCGGAAGCTGGATGCCATCTTTGCCCGCCGCAAAGAGTACGCGCGTGCCTCGTCCGGGAGTTGCCGTTATGCCTTTAACCCTCAGCTCGACAAGAGTTTCAGCCGAGGCTTTACCCATTATTACCTGCATGGACGTACCAAGGACGTTTTTTCGTTCGACACCCCTAAGTCGTTGGGCGAGGAGATGGGTACGATGAAAGAGGCAAGAGGAAACTATCTGACCGTAGCGGGATTGAAATCTTTTAATAACGGTGACGGGGTGTGCTACATCGATGAGCAAGGCAGGCTGCAAGGCTTCCGCATCAACCGGGTGGAGGGCAATAGCTTTATCCGCAGGAGATGCCCCGTATCAAACCCCGTACGGTGTTATATCGAAATTTCGATCAGGAGTTCGAAAAGATTCTGGTTCGTAAGTCGTCCGAGCGCAGGATAGCTGTGTCTGTCCGATTGACGGATACTCCTTTCGGATTCGCTCTGACACTGACAGATGAAGATGATAACAGTGTAACCCTGTCTCTGGCGCGTGAGAAAGAGCCGGCACGTACACCACAGGAAGAGAATCTGAAAACACAGTTGGCTAAGTTTGGCAACACCCCTTTCGAAGCGGTACGCATCGATATCGACTTTGCCGGGAACTGGTTTCTACCTGCTTCGGTACTCGCCGATTTTCGCCGGCAGGCCGTTGAGAAACTGATTTCCGCCCGCCGTATCAATTATCGGAGGGAATTATTTGTACTGAAACCTACCGCTCATGCCTTTCCACAAAGCACGCTTACCTATCTGGGAAATGTGATGAATGCACAAGCCGTTTCTTTCTATGCCGGGCACGGCGTGGCAAGCATCGCTCCTGCTTTTGAGCGGGCACCGGCAGAAAAGGCGGTATTGATGTTTTGCAAACATTGCCTGCGCTACAGCATGGGATGGTGTCCTGTCCATCAACGGGAACGCTCTCCGTACCGTGAGCCTTATTATCTGGTGTCGACAGATGGTAAACGCTTCCGCCTCGAGTTTGACTGTAAGAACTGCCAAATGAAAGTGAATGCCGTATGAGAGAGAAGGTCCGGTTCTGCGTAGCCTTGTGTTGTTCGGTGGTCATGGTTCTGTTGGCCTCTTGCGTTATTCCCTGCCCGATCTTCCGGCGGAGGGAATGAGCCGGAAGACCAAAGACTCTCTGACTTACCTTTCCAAGTATCATTATACGTGGAATACGAACCTGGAGGTGTTGGACGATTCGGTTCGTCTGGAATATCTTCCGTTGAAGGATGCCTATGTCAATCTGTATAAAGGTGACCGTGTGGTTGTGGCAGAGTTTTCTGTCCATCCGCAGGACAGTGTAGACAGTATCTGGGTAAAAGTAGCCCATTCTCAGGAAGTGCAGGGGTGGTACGCAATAAAGAGTTGGTTGGTTCGTTCGTACCGACTGATAGTATTTCGCAGTTCATCCATCTGTTCAGCGATACCCACGCTTCATATTTCGTTTTCATATTCGCCTTGTTTGTCGGGGTCTATCTGCTCCGTGCTTTTATGAAGAAGCGGTTACAGATGGTTTACTTTAATGATATCGACAGCGTCTATCCGTTGTTTCTTTGCCTGTTGATGGCATTCAGCGCTACAGTCTACGAGACGATGCAGGTGTTTGTACCCGACACCTGGGAGCATTTTTACTTCAATCCCACCTTGTCTCCGTTCAAGGTGCCTTTCATTCTTTCGGTATTCCTGACCGGCATTTGGCTGTTTATCATCGTCACTTTGGCCGTACTTGATGATCTGTTCCGTCAGCTTACTCCTGCCGCTGCTGTTTTCTACTTGCTGGGACTGATGTCGTGCTGCATTTTTTGTTACTTTTTCTTTATTCTCACCACTCACATCTATATCGGCTATTTCTTTCTGGCCTGTTTCATCTGGCTTTTTGTAAAGAAAGTACGTAGGGGTTCCGGCTATAAATACCGTTGTGGGAACTGTGGACAAAAGCTTCGGGAGAAAGGGCAATGTCCTCACTGTGGGGCTGTTAACGAATAAATCGGGAATGTGGTATGAATGTTGGGGAGGTACTCTCCGTTGGTTTAAAACCAAGAGGAGTTTACCCAGAGAGGTAAGGGGCATTGGTTTTAAACCAACACCCCTTACCTTTTAAATTAAAAATTAGTCGATCTTATGTCTGGTTTTATTATATTAGAATCGGCATCTTATGTCTACCCCGAAGTGTACCGGACGTCCTTTCTGCATAAATCCGTTGCCCATCGATTCGAAGTAGAAAGTAGCATACTTCTTATCCAGCGCATTGCGAACCCAGAAGTCGATTTGTCCGTTCCCCTTCGCCAGGCTGACACGGCTATTCAGCGTTCCGTAGAATGACTGGCTTACATCGTTTTGCTCTGTCCAGTAGATGCGTCCGGCACCATTATAATTCACGTTCACCTGTATACGGTCCAGCCAGTGGCGGGGAGCAATGCGGAAGATGTATTGCCACCCACGTTGAGGGTATGTTTCGGAACGAAAGGTACATAATTGCCGTCATAGCTGATTTCATTTTGTCCCCGGTCGATGGTTTTATAATCGGTGAACGTGGCATACGTATATCCGTAGCTTGCGTTCATGCTGAGAGCATCGGTCAGGTTAGCACGCAGTGCCGCTTCAGCCCCATAGCTCCGGCTTTTGCCGGCATTGACCGTAATACGCCCCAATCCGCTTTTGGCAAACTGGGCGATTTGCTGATCACGCGTATCCATCAGGAAGGCGGCAAGATCCATCCACAGCTTACCTTCCCACAGAGTGAGGTGACTACCCACTTCGTAATTCCAGGAATATTCGGGCTTGTAGATGGTCGATGCTTTCGGATCCGCATTCTCACCCGCATCCGGAATATTCGACAAGATGCGGTCCGCGATGGCCTGTGGCATGCCTTGAGTCACAAGGCGGTCGAAGATCTGTTTCGTGCCTGCCTTGATCTGTCCTTGCATGTCGTTTTGCATATTACCCTGTATCAGATCCGAGAACATCTGTATATTGTATCCTCCCGAACGGTATCCGCGTGATACGGTGGCATATACGTTGTTACCCTTCTTCCATTCGTATTGCAGGGCGAACTTGGGTAATAGCTGCAGATAGTCGTTGCTGAACTTGCCGTTCAGGTGTGGTGAACTGGTCTGTTCCAGGCGTATAGGTCATGAAAGGCTTGTCATGTTGACTGATAGTCAATGGTGCTGCCTGAGTTGTATTTCATCCAGTTCTTTTCGTAGTCCAGACGTAGTCCTACGGTAGCCGAAGTCCTTCTATCAGCAAGTCACGGAAGGTGGACTGATGATAGACTGCTCCACTGAGGATCGGTGTGTGGAAGCGTCCGTCCACCAACAACGTAGGGTTCGTGATGTTCAGGTTCATTTTCATTCCCATCGCCGAGAGATCGGGGAAGTGACTGTTGATGCCTTTCTCCAGCATTTCTGTCACCCCGTCTTCCTTGAATGTAACCGGTCCGTTGGTGGTGAGCCACTGATAGAACCGAAGGCACCTGTGGTCCATTCCCAGCGTCGTCCGGATTTCGATTTGAGGACGATTTCTTCGGAGATCGTGGTCAGCTTCTGCTTCTGTTCCAGCACATAGATATTGGCAGGAGAGAAGTCTTGATCGATAAACATACGGTCACGCAAGTGTTGCAGTCCCGTTACCGAACTCAGTGTGAAGTGGTCTCCCTGATATTCCAGATTCAACCCTGCATTCAGCAGATTGCGATAGTAACTGCTGGGATCATTGTAGGCCGGTTTCAGGTAGGTTCCCGTGTGCTTGTCATAAGCTCCGTAAGCATATCCTCCCTGATCGCTGTACTCATAGCTGACGTTCAAGTCCAGCTTCATGTTCTCGCTGGGCAGGTAGATGCCTCGGAACCGTCCTCCGGCAGCTTGGCTTTTGTCTATCTTTTTGTTAAGGTAGGTATTCTTGAAAAAACCTCCTCCGTATTCATAAAATGCTCCGGTGGAGAAGGCAAACTGATTCGACATGCGGTGATAGTGAGTCACGGAAGCATTGTAATTATCGTAAGTTCCGGCACTCAGTCGAAGGTCGGTGCCTTGATAACTGAAAGGCGATTTGGTGTGTACCTTGATCAGTCCTCCCATGGTGTTGCGTCCATAGAGGGTTCCCTGCGGACCGCGCAACACGTCGATGCGCTCAATGTCGGCATAGTTGAAGTCGAAAGCTGATTTGTCGATGTAAGGGACATTGTCTACGTACAAACCTACTGACGGTGTATTGATGCGTGAACCGATCCCACGGATGTAGATGGCGGAAGTCAGTTTCGAGCCATAGTCGGGGATGAAGATATTCGGAACAAGTGCCGTCAGGCTCTTGATGGAGTTCACCTGATTGGCCTGCATATCCTGTTGTGAGAGCATGGTTACCGCGGTTGGCTGTTCGCGTAGTTTGCGGTTTTCTTTCGGAGCTGCGATGACTACAATCTCTTCCACATCTATCACTTTCAGTGTGTCTTTCGGAAGCTCTTCAGCATGTGCCACTGGCAGAAAAGAGGGCAAGGGCAATAAGAATACTGTTTTTCTTCATGTGCTGTATCTTTTCATTGATTCGTTTGCAAAGATGCAGCAAAAAATGTTAAACGGCAATCCTCATTTATTAGGATATATGCTTTCACCATGGATTCACCACATAGTTCGCTATATGCGGTCTGCCTCCACATACCCGTTCATCACCGCATAGATGGTTAGGCCCGAAACCGATTTGATGCCCAGCTTTTCGGTAATGTTCTTCCGATGCGTGATTACGGTGGTCAGGCCGATATTCAGTTTGTCCGCGATCTCTTTGTTGATCAGTCCTTTGGTGATCAGGACCAGAACCTCGATTTCGCGTGCCGAGAGTTCGTGTCCGGTGGTCGGCGGGGTAGGAGCATGTCCTTTACCGGATAGCCGTCATGATGTGCATGCTGGTGGAGCTTTAGGATGTCTTTCACCAACTGTTCCTCTGCCTGGTAGATGTTGAGTATGGGGACGCCGGAGAGTTGGAACTGGTGGCTGTCTCCCGCCAACACGATGGTTTTCCGCTTTCGGGGGAGGAAGAAAGCGTTGTGCTCCACATAAATCTGTGCCGAGATGAAGTAGTGGGCATACATATCCGGGGTGTCATCTGTCAGTTCGCCGAAGCTATGGAACGTGCGGATGACTGCCATGGGGATCATTCTCTCCAGGATTGTTTTCAGTCCCAGGCTGGTGAGGGTGTTCGCCTCTACGATAGCTATTTCTGGTTGGTGATTCATCATAAGTCTATGGATTCATAAATTGTGCTACTGCTTCTGCGCATCGTTCTCCATCGATTCCTGCCGAGACGATGCCGCCCGCATAACCGGCTCCTTCGCCACAGGGGAAGAGACCGCGTAAGGTGATGTGTTGCAGGGTATCCTTGTCTCGTACGATGCGGACCGGAGAAGAGGTACGGGTTTCTACCCCTATCATCACGGCTTCGTTGGTCAGGAAACCGTGGCTGCTGCGCCCGAACTGTTGGAAGCCTTGTGACAGTCGTCCGGCAATGAATTCCGGCATCCAGAAATGCAAGGGGGAGGATATCAATCCGGGGCTGTACGAAGACTCCGGCAAGTCGTAACTCAGTTTCTTGCGTGTAAAGTCCACCATGCGTTGTGCGGGTGCCGTTTGGCGTCTGCCTCCTTGCAACCAACACTGGCGTTCCAACTCTTCCTGGAAGTGCAGCACAGCCAGTTCGGGGAAGGTTTCTTCTGCTTCATTGTTTACCGTTAACCGTTTATCGTTGATGATGTCTTCCGGTTGTATCTCCACCACCATTCCCGAGTTACTCCACCGGGATCCGCGATTGGATGGCGACATTCCGTTGACTACCACCTGTTCGGGACCGCTGGCCGCCGGTACGATGAATCCCCCGGGACACATGCAGAAACTGTATACTCCGCGGCCGTCCACTTGTGTGACGAAACTGTATTCGGCAGCCGGCAGGTATTTACCTCTTCCGCTCCGGTTGTGGTATTGTATTTGGTCTATCAATCCTGCAGGATGTTCCAGACGCACTCCGACGGCTATTCCTTTGGCTTCGATAGTCACGTTGTTGGCGGCCAGCCAGCGATATACATCTCTTGCCGAATGACCTGTTGCCAGGATGACCGGACCGAGGAATGTTTCGCCCGTATTCGTCTCTATTCCTTTCACTTCTCCCTGTTCGATGATCAATGCATCCATCCGTGTCTTGAAGTGTACCTCGCCTCCACATTCAATAATCGTATTGCGCATATTCTCTATCACCCGTGGCAGCTTGTCCGTGCCGATATGCGGATGGGCATCTACCAGAATGGCCGTAGAAGCACCATGTTGGCAGAATACATTGAGTATCTTGTCCACATTCCCGCGCTTCTTGCTTCGGGTATACAGCTTTCCGTCCGAGTATGCACCGGCTCCTCCTTCACCGAAACTGTAGTTTGATTCCGGGTCTACCCGATGCTCCCGGCTGATCTGTGCCAGGTCTTTCTTACGTTCGCGCACATCCTTGCCACGCTCCACGACGACAGGACGCAGCCCCAGTTCTATCAGCCGTAATGCGGCAAACAGTCCTCCGGGGCCTGCACCTACCACAATACCTGCGGTTTTCCTTCCACATTATTATATATAGTATGTTCGTACTCATCGTCCTTAGGCATTTCGTTCAGGTATACCCGAACTTTGAGATTGACGTAGATCGTGCGTTGGCGGGCATCAATACTCCGTTTCAGTGTACGCAGGGCGGTAATATCGCGCTGATTCAGTCCTTTCTCCTGTGAAAGGTATGCTTTGAGTTGCTGCTCGCTGGCGGCAATTTCGGGGAGGATGCGGAGTTGGTATTCTTGTATCATGGTTTACCACAGAGTGACACAGAGTTTCACTGAGTCTTTTTTAATTAAACAATATATCTTCTGATGCCTTCTTTGAGGCTTCTTACATTAAAATTGATAAGCAGGCCATATTTGATTCCTGATAGTTTTAAATAGGTTATTAGCTGTGCGGTGTGAACGGGATGTAATTCTTCTACAGCTTTTATCTCTATTATAACAGCATTGTTGACTACAATATCCAATCTGTAACCTGCATCTACTTTAATGTTTTTATATACTACGGGTAGTGCTTTCTGTTTTTCTACGTTTAATCCACATTGGATTAATTCGTAGCATAAGCATTCTTCATAAGCACTTTCTAGTAATCTGGGTCCTAAAACAGTATGTACTTCATAAGCTTTCTTTAGTATCAGTCCTGTTAATTCATTTATCTCCATGTTTTAATGTTTAATGGTAAGAACTCTGTGTGACTCCGTGTTCTCTGTGGTGAACTCACCCGAAGAGCGTCCGGAATGCTTCTTCCACCTTTCTTACCGGCACCAGTTCTATCCTCAGCTTCTTTGTATCGATGCCCTGCATGTTGTATTTAGGTAGGATGAACCGTTTGAACCCGAGCTTCTCAGCTTCACCGATACGTTGTTCGATCCGGTTTACCGGACGGATTTCACCGGATAATCCGATTTCTCCGGCCATGCAAACCTCAGGTTCGATGGCAGCATCCATATTGGATGAAAGGATGGCACTGATAACAGCCAGGTCGATGGCAGGGTCGTTAACCTTCAGTCCTCCGGCAATATTTAGAAAGACATCTTTTTGTGCCAGCTTAAATCCGACACGTTTCTCTAATACGGCCAGCAGCATGTTCATGCGGCGAATATCGAATCCCGTTGCCGAACGTTGCGGGTTGCCGTAAACCGCAGAGCTGACAAGTGCTTGCGTCTCTATCAGGAAGGGTCTTACCCCTTCGATGGCAGATGCGATGGCTACCCCGCTCATGCCTTCGTGGTCCTGCGACAGTAACAATTCCGAAGGGTTGCTGACTTGGCGAAGCCCGTCTTGACGCATTTCATAGATGCCCAATTCAGCCGTACTTCCAAAGCGGTTCTTGATGCTGCGCAGGATACGGTACATATAATGCTGGTCTCCCTCGAATTGGAGTACGGTGTCTACGATGTGCTCTAGAACCTTCGGTCCGGCAATGCTGCCTTCTTTGTTGATATGCCCGATCAGCAACACCGGGGTATGCGTCTCTTTGGCAAAACGGAGGATGGATGCCGAGCACTCCCGGACTTGCGCGATGCTTCCCGGTGACGATTCGATGCTTTCGGTCGATATCGTCTGTATGGAGTCGATGATTACTAGGTCCGGACGTGTATTCTTGATATGTACATAGATCTGTTCCAACGATGTTTCGCAGACAATCAGACAGTCGCTCGAAGTTCGGGTTAACCGGTCGGCACGAAGTTTCAGTTGCCTTGCGCTCTCTTCTCCCGAGATGTAGAGTATCCTCCGCTCAGGCATGTGGAGTACGGTTTGGAGCACCAGTGTGGACTTCCCGATGCCGGGTTCGCCACCGATCAGTACCAGCGATCCGGGTACCAGCCCGCCTCCCAGCACCCGGTTCAGCTCCTCGTCGTGCATGTCGATGCGGGGTTCTTCATCTGCTTCGATCTCGCTCAGGGTGACGGGTTTGGCTTTGGGCGATTCGATGCCTGATACCGGACGTTTATTCGGAACTTCCTTGCGAACAATCTCTTCTACATAGGTATTCCATTCGCCACACGAAGGACATTTGCCCACCCATTTGGGTGATTCCTGTCCGCAGTTACTGCATACATAAACGGTTTTCTCTTTTGCCATTGATCTCTTGATAAATAGGTCTCAAAGTTACGCATTTCGTCTTTTTCTGCCAAACAGAATATAGCTTTTGACTCCTGAACCCCGTGAAGTCGTTTTTCTTTTTGATAAAGCCTCTGACCGATTGTCAGTGAAATGGATGGATTACTGACTCTATGGAGCGTATCATGCGGTTTCGCTGACAAGCTCTGTGTAGAAAGACAGTGATCCGGAAATGGAATCCGGATAAATACTCCTGGATAACTGCATATCCGTCACTTCTGTTATCGATTTATTGGGGTTTGGATCTCCGGATTATTAACTTCGTGCCGATAAACTGTTAACTTCATCGGAATACGATGTTAACTTCCTGCAAATAGAGTGTTAACTTCCTGTAGACAGAGGCTTCGTTTCTTGAAAGGAGAGCCTTGCCTTAAAGGATTTTCCGGTATCTTTCCGTCTGCTTTGCCCCTTGGCGGATACTGCCGCGAGATGGCATAAAGAATTTGTTTTTGCTTCCGGACGTTGTCGGAGATAGTACGAAGAGGTATTGTTTTGACTTTTGGCGAGAGATTCTGAATATACCTGTCAAACTGATAATTGCCCGAATGGCGTGGATGCGTTTTTTTCGTACTCCGTCGGCATCTGTTCGGAAAAGGGATTCTGAGGCCTCCTGAATATCATTTTGACAAATCGATACTAATCTCTCCTGCCATCGACTCGTTCATCCTCCGGCGTACTTCGTCCGGCGAATATCCGTGTCCTAACAGAAACATCAGTTTGGTTACGGCCGATTCGGTAGTACTGTCGTGTCCACTGACGATGCCCGCCTTCAGCAGATGATATCCCGTTTCGTAACGTTCCATCTCTACGCTACCGGCGCTACATTGGGTTACGTTGACAATGACAACACCCCGTTCGCTGGCATCACGAAGCTCCGCAGAAACCACTCCTTGCGGGAAGCGTTGCCCGAACCATACGTTTCGAGTACCACTGCCTTCAATCCTTCGATGGCGAGTGTAGCGGCTACGACATTCTCTTGTATGCCCGGAAAGAGTTTGAGGATAGCTATATTGGTGTCCAGCAGATAGTGAGGATGCAGTTCGCGTTTCTCCCCTTCAATGTGAATCTGCACATTGTTATATTTAATATGTATTCCTGCTTCTGCCAGTACCGGATAATTGAACGAACGGAAGGCGTTGAAATTTTCCGCACTCATTTTGGTCGTACGATTGCCACGCATTAACCGGTTTTCGAAAAATATACATACTTCAGGAACCATGGGATTACCGCTTCTGTCGCGTGCCGATGCTATTTCGATGCTGGTCATCAGATTCTCCTTGCCATCGGTACGAAGCACTCCTATGGGCAGTTGTGAACCTGTCAGGATAACCGGTTTGTCGAGTCCTTCGAGCATGAAGCTGAGGGCTGAAGCGGTGAAGGCCATCGTATCCGTACCATGCAGGATGACAAAGCCGGTGTACTGGTGGTAGTGTTCACTGATGACGTGTACCAGTTTCCTCCAGGCTTCCGGTTCCATGTCCGAAGAGTCCATAGGCGGATCGAATTGGTAAGAGTCTATCGGGAAGGTAAACTTCTGAAGTTCGGGTACATGCTTCTGCAATTGCTCGAAATTGAAGTTTTCGAGTGCTCCGGTTTCAGGGTTTTCTATCATACCGATGGTTCCGCCCGTGTATATTAACAATATGGAAGTATCTGATGGGTTCATAGTCCTTAAATGAAGAATGTATTGTTGCAAAGATAATGATATATCTTGTAAATGGCAGCAAAGTGTCAAGAAAGTGATCCGCTTTATCCGGAGAAAAAGCAATGGGCACTATAAAAATGTAATTGTCCTATGTTACATTTTTACCCCTCTTTCTGGGGCTTTCTGTGCTTTTATCGCAAAATAATCGCAAAAAGTGATAGATTGAATGAAATTATTCTTATTTTTGCAACATCTTATCAAAATCGAACGTAGAAACAGAAACAATGATGCAATGCTATCCACATACAGTCACATCGATGTGTACCATGATTGGGACACAGGGGACAATGGGGATGACCCTAGGGGTTAATATATAGTATGATGTGTATCTACGTGATTCACGCTTACAGGAAGTAAGCAAAACTCAATTTTATATTTTATTATTCGTATCAACAAAGATGGTTTTGTATGCCTGAAAGAGCGTACAAGGCATTCCATTAAATAAGTATCTGCATGAAAGTAATGAAATTCGGCGGAACGTCCGTAGGTTCCGTGAACAGCATTTTAAGCGTAAAGAAAATCGTAGAGTCTGCCGGTGAACCGGTAATCGTAGTAGTGTCTGCATTGGGCGGGATCACTGACCAGTTGATCAGTACCTCCCGAATGGCCGCCATGGGCGATGCAGCTTACGAAGGGGCATACCGGGAAATAGTTCGCCGCCACGAAGAGATGGTGCAGGGAGTGATTCCTGCCGGAGAGACTCAGACCCTGTTGCACTATCAGGTGAATGAATTGCTCGACGAACTGAAAGATATCTTTCAGGGTATTTATCTGATTAAAGATCTTTCTCCGAAACGTCCGATACCATTGTCAGTTATGGTGAACGTCTGTCTTCACTGATTGCGTCAAGACTGATCCAAGGGGCTGTATGGTTCGACTCACGTACTTTTATCAAGACAGAAAAGAAACATAATAAACATACACTGGACACGGAACTGACCAATCGGTTGGTGCGGGAAGCTTTCAAAGAAATCCCCCGGGTTTCGCTGGTACCCGGATTCATCTCTTCGGATAAGGTTTCGGGAGACGTAACGAATCTGGGCAGGGGCGGTTCCGACTATACCGCAGCTGTTATTGCCGCAGCTCTCGATGCCGATAGTCTGGAGATTTGGACGGATGTAGACGGCTTCATGACAGCGACCCGCGTGTGATCAGTACGGCCTATACTATCAGCGAGCTGACTTATGTAGAGGCTACCGAACTTTGTAATTTCGGTGCAAAAGTGGTGTATCCGCCTACCATCTATCCGGTATGTCACAAAAACATACCGATCCTGATTAAGAATACTTCAACCGGATGCCCGGGGAACGGTGATCAAACAACACGTAGACCACACGAAGAGCAAAGCTATCAAAGGGATTTCGTCCATCAACGACACGAGCCTGATTACCGTACAGGGTTTAGGTATGGTGGGTGTGATCGGTGTCAACTACCGCATCTTTAAGGCGCTGGCAAAGAATGGAATCAGTGTGTTCCTCGTTTCGCAGGCTTCATCGGAGAACAGTACCTCTATCGGTGTGCGTAATGCCGATGCCGATCTGGCTTGCGAAGTGCTGAACGAAGAGTTTGCCAAAGAGATCGAAATGGGTGAGATTTCGCCTATCCAGGCAGAGAAGAACCTGGCTACGGTAGCTATCGTGGGTGAGAACATGAAACATACGCCGGGCATTGCCGGAAAGCTGTTCGGTACGCTGGGACGAAATGGCATCAATGTGATAGCCTGTGCACAGGGAGCTTCCGAGACCAACATCTCGTTTGTTGTCGATTCAAAGTCGTTGCGTAAATCGCTGAATGTGATTCACGACTCGTTCTTCCTCTCCGAATATCAGGTGCTCAACCTCTTTATCTGCGGTGTGGGCACGGTGGGAGGAAGTCTTGTCGAGCAGATCCGCCAGCAGCAGAAGAAGCTGATGGTGGAAAATGGCCTGAAACTCCATGTGGTAGGTATTATCGATGCGACGAAGGCGATGTTCAGCCGTGCCGGATTCGATCTGGCCAACTATCGCGAAGAGCTGAAAGAGAAGGGAGTGGACAGTTCGCTGGATACTATACGTGACGAGATTATCGGCATGAATATATTCAATTCGGTATTTGTGGATTGTACGGCCAGTCCGGACATTGCCTCTCTATATAAGGACTTCCTGCAACATAACATTTCTGTGGTGGCGGCCAATAAGATTGCTGCTTCGTCGGCTTACGAGAATTACCGTGAACTGAAGCTGATAGCCCGCCAGCGTGGTGTGAAATATCTGTTTGAAACCAACGTGGGGGCTGGACTTCCGATTATCAATACCATCAATGACCTGATACATAGCGGTGATAAGATTCTGAAGATCGAGGCAGTGCTTTCGGGTACGCTGAACTATATTTTCAATAAGATCAGTGCCGATGTTCCCTTCAGCCGTACCATCAAGATGGCGCAGGAAGAGCGTTATTCGGAACCCGATCCGCGCATTGACTTGAGCGGTAAGGACGTGATCCGTAAGCTCGTGATCCTGGCGCGTGAGGCCGGATACAAGCTGGAACAGGAAGACGTGGAGAAAAATCTTTCGTACCGAATGACTTCTTTGAAGGTTCACTGGAAGACTTCTGGAAAAAAGTGCCTAGTCTGGATGCTGATTTCGAAGCTCGCCGCAAGGTGCTCGAGAGTGAGAATAAACATTGGCGTTTTGTTGCCAAGTTGGAGAACGGCAAAGCATCCGTCGGTTTGCAGGAAGTGGACCGCAACCATCCTTTCTACGGACTGGAAGGCAGCAATAACATCATCTTGCTTACCACCGAACGCTATAAAGAATATCCGATGATGATTCAGGGATACGGTGCGGGTGCCGGAGTGACGGCGGCCGGTGTATTTGCTGACATTATGAGCATTGCAAACGTATAAAAAAGAAGCTTATGAAACACATCATCATACTGGGTGACGGAATGGCCGACTGGGCTGTAAAGTCGTTGGGAGACAAGACGCTCCTGCAATATGCAAAAACGCCTTATATGGATAAACTGGCCCGTATGGGACGGAACGGACGGTTGATAACCGTAGCCGACGGGTTCCATCCGGGAAGTGAAGTAGCCAATATGTCGGTCCTGGGATACAATCTTCCGAAAGTATACGAAGGGCGCGGACCACTCGAGCTGCCAGCATCGGTGTCGATTTGCAGCCGGGCGAGATGGCAATGCGTTGTAATCTGATTTGTACGGAAGGAGATATCCTGAAGAATCATTCGGCAGGGCATATCACAACAGAAGAGGCGGATGTGTTGATTCAATACCTTCAGGAGAAACTGGGGGACGACCGAGTGAGGTTTCATACCGGGGTGCAATACCGCCATCTGCTGGTGGTGAAAGGCGGAAATAAGCAACTCGACTGCACCCTCCGCACGATGTGCCTTTGAAGCCTTTCGTCCGCTGATGGTGAAACCTCTGGTACCGGAGGCCGAAGAGACTGCTAGCCTGCTCAATGAACTGATCCTAAAGTCTCAGGAACTGCTGAAAGACCATCCGCTGAACCTGAAGCGGATGGCTGAGGGGAAAGACCCTGCCAACAGCATCTGGCCGTGGAGCCCGGGTTACCGTCCGCAAATGGAACGTCTGTCCGGCACCTTCCCGCAAGTGAAGAGGGGAGCTGTCATCTCGGCCGTCGATCTGATCAACGGCATCGGATATTATGCCGGGCTGCGCCGTATTGCGGTAGAAGGGGCAACGGGGCTGTACGATACCAATTACGAGAATAAAGTGGCCGCTGCACTGGAGGCCCTGAAAACGGACGACTTTGTCTATCTGCACATTGAAGCCAGTGACGAAGCCGGTCATGAGGGTGATGTGGCGCTGAAACTGAAAACGATTGAAAACCTGGATAGCCGTGCCGTAGGTCCTATCTACGAGGCTGTGAAGGAGTGGGAAGAGCCGGTAGCGATTGCCGTATTACCCGATCATCTACTCCCTGTGAACTGCGTACGCATACCAACGAGCCGGTCCCGTTTTTTATCTGGTATCCGGGTATCGAGCCGGACAGCGTGCAGACCTTCGATGAAGTTGCAGCAGTGGAGGGCAGTTACGGATTGCTGAAAGAGGATGAATTTATTAAAGAGTTTATGAACCGTTAAGGAATAGGAACAGAGTTTGTTCACCACAGATTACACAGATTTTCACAGATGAATGATTTATTTTTATTGATAAAAAGATTGAAAGTTCTGTGAAAATCCGTGTAATCTGTGGTGCACCGACTCCGAAACCATTTATAAAAATACCCATGAAATATTATAGTACTAACAAACAAGCTCCGCTTGCTTCGCTTGAAGAAGCGGTAGTCAAAGGACTTGCTTCTGATAAGGGGCTATTCATGCCCATGACCATCAAGCCCTTGCCCCAAGAGTTTTATGACGAGATAGAGAATCTTTCTTTCCGGGAAATCGCTTACCGGGTGGCAGATGTTTTCTTTGGAGAAGATGTTCCGGCAGAAACGCTGAAAGAGATTGTTTATGATACGTTGAATTTTGATGTCCCATTGGTGCCGGTGAAGGAGAACATCTATTCCCTGGAGCTTTTCCACGGTCCTACATTGGCTTTTAAAGATGTAGGTGGACGGTTTATGGCCCGTTTGTTGGGATACTTCATCCGGAAAGAGGGGCGGAAACAGGTGAATGTGCTCGTAGCCACTTCCGGAGATACCGGTAGTGCGGTAGCCAATGGCTTTTTGGGGGTAGAGGGTATTCATGTGTACGTGCTCTATCCGAAGGGAAAAGTCAGCGAGATACAGGAAAAACAGTTCACTACGCTGGGGCGGAATATTACAGCCTGGAGGTGGAGGGAACGTTTGACGACTGCCAGGCGCTGGTGAAAGCAGCCTTTATGGATCAGGAACTGAACGAACAGTTGTTGCTGACCTCGGCTAACTCTATCAACGTGGCACGTTCCTGCCGCAGGCATTCTATTATTTTTATGCCTATGCGCAATTGAAGAAGGCCGGCCGGGCAGAGAATGTCGTCATCTGTGTGCCGAGCGGAAACTTTGGTAACATTACTGCAGGCTTGTTCGGCAAAAAGATGGGCTTGTCCGTCCGCCGTTTTATCGCCGCCAACAATAAGAATGATATTTTCTATCAATATTTGCAGACAGGACAGTACAATCCCCGTCCGTCCGTTGCCACCATTGCCAATGCGATGGATGTGGTGATCCGAGCAACTTTGCCCGTGTGCTCGACCTGTATGGCGGTTCGCATGCAGCCATCGCTGCCGAGATATCCGGAACGACGTACACCGACGAGCAGATTCGTGAAAGCGTGAAAGCGTGCTGGCAGCAGACGGGTTATCTGCTCGATCCTCATGGAGCATGCGGTTACCGTGCATTGGAGGAAGGCTTGCAGCCGGGTGAGACAGGCGTATTCCTCGAAACGGCCCATCCGGCCAAATTCCTGCAAACGGTGGAGAGCATCATTGGTACCGAGGTCGAAATACCTGCTAAGCTCCGGGCTTTTATGAAAGGCGAAAAGAAAAGTTTGCCGATGACGAAGGAGTTTGCTGATTTCAAGAGCTATCTGTTGGGCAAGTAGAGACTCTCCCTTGAGGGCACAGGGTGATGTAGATGACTTTTGTTATGGATTATTAATGTGAATGCTTTGCGCTCTCTATGGTGAAATATGCTTTTCCCACAGCCGGCGGCTCTTTTCCCGGATGGAGATGCTGACGGGAATTGTTTGTGAAAACGGTCTCAGAGATACTTCTGGGGGAGTGCGGACTTTTTTTAAAAAAACTCCCGCCACTTTTTTGCCTGCAGGCATCTCCGGTTTCGCTTCCCGCCCGCCCGCGGATTTCTTCGTTCCGCATGCGGGTGAAAGTCTGTTTTTAGTGTAAAACTAAATAATCGTAATCTGCTTTCCGCTCCGGACTTTATCGTCCTTCTTTCTCCGAACTTTCCGTCTCCCTCTTTTGTTGTACGGGAATAAAAAATAACCCTCGTATGATGAAGAATAAGAAAGTGGAGGCCAATCTGAGTATGGTGGTTTCCAAAACCTTTAGCGGATTGAACATGAATGCGTTGAAATATCTGCTTCCCGTATGGGTCAGTCCCCTTTCGGGAGTTACCCTCCGGTGCGTGTTTGCCGCCATTGCTTTCTGGATCATCGGGATGTTTGTCAAGCCCGAAATTTCCACCCGGAAAGAAAAAATATTCCTTTTTCTCCTGGGAGCCTTGGGCATCTATGGTTTCATGTTTCTTTATCTGATGGGGTTGAGTAAAACGACTCCGGTCTCGAGTTCCATTTTCACCAGTTTGCAGCCTATCTGGGTGTTTGTGATCGCCGTGGTCTTCTTCAAGGAGAAGATCAGTGCGATGAAGATAGCCGGTATCTCCCTCGGACTCGGCGGAGCCATTCTTTGCATTCTGGCTCAGAAGAGTGACGATCTGGCTTCGGACGCCCTGACAGGCAATATGCTCTGCCTGTTGAGTTCGATCGCCTATGCTGTCTATCTGGTGGCAAGTAACCGAATACTGAAGTCGGTCGGAATGTTTACAGTATTGAAGTATACCTTTGCCGGAGCGGCTTTTTCAAGCATCGTCGTTTCGGCTGTCACCGGTTTCCATGCTCCGGTATTTTCCGGGCCGTTACACTGGTTTCCGCTGTCGGTGCTCCTCTTTGTCCTGATATTCCCTACGGTTGTCAGCTACCTGTTGGTACCGATCGGACTGAAATATCTGAAGACTACCGTGGTGGCCATCTATGGGTATTTGATACTGATCGTGGCAACCATCGTCTCTCTACTCGTAGGACAGGACCGCTTCAGCTGGTCGCAGACCATTGCCATCGGCATGATCTGCGTCAGTGTCTATCTGGTCGAAGTGGCCGAGACGAAGGAGAAACCAGTCAGTAATTCAGATAAACCAAGTAGTCTCCCTCCGCATGGATCGTAAATTCGGTGCCTGTCGCTTCGTTCAGCGTACCCTGCCACCAGTTACTGAAGTCACTGAGCGGATATACCAGCCCATCGGCCCTCAGTCCGGTGGCGTTGAAGTTGAAGATGGAGATTTGCTGTCCGGGATATGACTTGAAACAGTTCCGCCCCGATGCCGGAATAAACATTCCGTGGTCCGTCAGCATCGTTACCTGCGCTCCTGCTTTCATATAGTCTATCAGCAGACTGATGTTTCCCAGGGTATGGTCTTCCCGTTTACCGGTTGCACCCACGAGGATGATTGTTTTTTTGCCTTGGTCGAGCAGGAAGTGTACCGCTTTGGTCTGATCGTTCGTCTCCTGGTCGTCTATCTGGTGGAAGATGGTCCTGAACCGTTCCTTGTTCTCCGGTGAGAGCGAGTCTCCGTCGCCGATGATGGCATCGGGTGTAAATCCCCTTCGGATGTGTTCGTCGGCGGACCCGTCGCAGCACACCACGTAAGGCGCCATAATCAGCATGGTTTCCGGCATTGAGTGGGTCGGATATTCGCCGTTGCCCAGTATGACGGCGTCCATATCGATATCATTTACTTTCATAATGCATCATTTGTTTCCATTTAAAGTAGCCAAAGATAGCGATTATTGAGTAAAGTCCGTAAAGAGCGGATGTGAAATAAAGCTCTTTATAGATGTAGAGTCCGCAACATACCACGTCGACTACGATCCATGCCCACCACTGTTCGACGTACTTGCGTGCCAGCATCCACATGCCGATGATGCTCAGCGCCGTGGTGAACGAGTCGAGCCAGGGGACGTTGCTGTCCGTAAACCGGATCAGTATCCAGGCGATGCCGAAGAAGGCTGCCAGGAATACCAGCAATAGGGGGAGGTATCTTTTCAAGGGTGTGTGCGTGATGGGCAGCTCGGCCCGGGTCTCTTTTTCGCTTCCCCGCATCCAGACCATCCAGCCGTAGGCGGCCGCGAGCAGATAGTAGATATTGATGCCGAAGTCGGCATACAATCCTGCTTGGTAGTATACAAATATATAGATGGCCGGCATGATGATGCCCGCTATCCAGAGATAAATGCTTGCCCGGTATTCCAGCCAAAGGTAAATCAGCCGACAAGGGCACCTGTGATTTCGAGATAGTTCATGGCTTAGAAGCGGATCGAGAGGTTACCCATTACATTTGTACCTGCCTGGGCGGCATAGCCGGCATAATTATAGCGTTCGGGCTTGCCGTCCTTCAGCGTATAGCCGCTTCCGGCATACCCGTTGTTTTCATACTTTTCGTTGAAGAGGTTGTAGATGGTGAATCCCACTGTAACCGACTTCACGTGTCGCAATTGGAATGTATATGCCAGATTGAGGTTGCTCACAAAATAAGCATCGAGTGTCTGCTCTGCTTGCTTGGCATTGCTCATATACTGCTTGCTGACGTACTGTGACTGGAGGGCGGCTTCGAATCCTTTGTGGCTGAACGAGAAACGATTATTCAGTATAAAGTCCGGAGAGAAAGCGATCGGGGTGTTACCATGTTCCACTTCGATCGGGTTCTTCCACTCGTCTTCGTACAGTTTTTCGGTGAAGTTTTTCACCCGGTTCTTGCTCAGCGTACCGTTGATGTCCCATTGGAACCATCGGCATGGCTTAACTCCTAGCATCAGTTCTACGCCCGTCCGGTAACTGTCCGGCACGTTGCGTGCCATGGCTTCGCCTATTTCGTTCAATTCTCCGGTCAGCACCAACTGGTCCTTGTAATCCATATAGTAGAAGTTGACTCCGGCGCTCAACCATGTGTTTCGGTAGGTATACCCCAGTTCGTAGTCGTACAGTTTTTCCGCCTTCGGATATTCGTCTGCGTTACCATCGGTATAGTTGTTTCGTGTAGGTTCTTTCTGGGCAACGGAGAAAGAGGCGTAAACCCGGTTGTTGGAGTCGATATCCCAGTTCAGTCCGGCTTTCGGGTTGAAAAAGTTGAAGTGATCGTTGACTGCGAGCTTTTGTAGTCCGTCAGTGTTGTAATCGTACTTGTCATTGTCACCGTGTATCTTATAGTTGATGTAGCGGTATTGCAGGTCGGCATACGCGTTGAGCCTGCCACCAGATTGTAGTTGGCTTTCAGATAGAGGTTCCCGTCCGTCTTCTTGGCTTTGTTACGGTAATATTCGTGGTCGGGCAGCAACTCGCCGATATAGTTCTTCACCCAGATCACCCGTCCGAAGTGCCATCCGTCGTAGTAGTTCAGTGCGCCGCCCAGCGAAGCGTCCAGCTTCTCATTCCGGTAGTTCACCGAGAATACGCCGCCGCCAAAGTGATTGTCCATCTTCTTCTGCCGGATCAGGTCGCTTTTTTCCACTTCCTTTCCATCGTACATAAACGGATGCAGGCGATACTCTTTCAGGCTGCGATCCTCTTTATACTCCTGATAGTAGCCGTCCCCCTTTGTATAATGGAGTGCCGCATTCAGGTTCCATGCTGCCGAGAAAGTATGATTCAGCAAGAGCTGATAGTTCATTTGCAGGTAGTTGTCCGTCTGGTCTTTGTAAAAGCGGATGTGTCCGTCGTCATCTGTGTACATGCCGCATGAGTTGAAGCGTCGGCCATATTTCTTCATCTCTTCCTTAGTTGCATAATTCCAGGCATGATACGTCTTTTCTTTACCGCCGAAGGTGATGAACTTCACCGAAGTATTGTCGGCAAAATATCCACCTGTGCGTAGAAAGAGTACAGGTCTACTGATGCCCGGTCTATGTATCCGTCCGTACCGATGTTGGACAGGCGGGCATCGAATGCCCAATGATCCTTCAGCAGTCCCGTCCCGAATTTTACTGTCTCTTTGTGAGCATTGAAGCTGCCGTACGAGGCGTTTATTTCGGCATAAGGTTGCATCGAAATACCTTCCGTCTGCATATTGACACTGGCTCCGAAAGCGCCTGCGCCGTTGGTCGATGTACCCGCACCGCGCTGCACCTGTATATCCTTTACGGACGAAGCAAAGTCGGGCATATTTACCCAGAAGAGTGTATGGCTTTCGGCATCATTCATCGGGATTCCGTTGGCTGTGATGTTGATGCGTGTCCCGTCTGTTCCCCGTACGCGCAGTGTGGTGTAACCGATACCTGCTCCGGCATCACTGGTGGTCAGTGCCGAAGGAGTCATACTGAGCAGAAAAGGGATGTCTTGCCCGAAGTTCTGCTTTTTGAGTTCTTCTTTCGAAACGTTGGTGAATGCCACCGGGGTTTTTGAAGTGGCACGTGTGGATACTATCTGCACCTCTTGCAGATTTACTACTTTCAAGCTGTCTGTCTCGCCCGCTTGTGCGAAGACACTTGCTCCGGCCATCAGACAGCCGGCAAAAATCATCTTTTTCATGTTGCTAATTTGTTTTTCTCTACGCCGGCATTACCCGGATCAGGTCAAAGGGTATGTTCTCAGCCGTCATGTTAAGGCACCCCTACTAAGTGAATCGGCAGCAAATTTACGCTTTTTGCTTGTGTAAAGCAAGAAACACTTCGCTATTTGATAAAAACATTGTAGCTTTGTCCGCTGTTATTAAATGGACAAACTCTAAAATTGTATTATTATGCTACTATTCCAAACTACACAACAAGTCGCCGATTCCCTGCAAGTGGCGGCTGAGAAGCTGGACCAGGCTATAGCCCAGGCAGACGGGCTCGATAAGTTGGGACTGATCACCCAACAACTGATAGACTCGGGCATACAGGCCGGAGGACATATTCTGAAAGCGGTCATTGTATTTTTGGTCGGACGTTTTCTGATCCGGATGCTGAACCGTCTGGTCGGCCGGGTGATGGATAAGAGAAACGTGGATATCAGTATCAAGACTTTTGTAAAGAGTCTCGTTAATATCCTTCTTACCGTACTATTAATTGTTTCCGTGGTAGGCGCATTGGGCGTCGAGACGACTTCGTTTGCTGCTTTGCTGGCTTCTGCCGGTGTGGCTGTCGGTATGGCGCTTTCCGGTAATTTGCAAATTTGCCGGCGGACTGGTTATTTTACTGTTCAAACCCTATAAGGTAGGCGACTGGATCGAAGCACAAAGTGTTTCCGGTACGGTCAAGGAAATTCAGATATTCCATACAATCCTGACAACTGCCGACAACAAGCTCATCTATGTGCCCAACGGGGCTTTAAGCAGTGGAGTGGTGACTAACTATAGTAACCAGAAGACCCGCCGCGTTGAATGGATCTTTGGCGTCGATTATGGTGAAGACTATAATAAGGTGGAAAAAGTGGTACGTGAGGTGCTGACCGCCGATAAGCGTATTCTCAATGATCCTGCTCCGTTTATAGCTCTGCATGCGCTGGATGCCAGTAGTGTGAATGTTGTAGTCCGTGTTTGGGTGGAGAGTGGCGATTATTGGGGCGTTTATTTCGACATAAATAAGACGATTTATGCTACGTTCAATGAAAAAGGCATCAATTTTCCCTTCCCGCAACTTACGGTTCATCAGGCTCCGAATTGATGAATATTCAAAAAGGGTGGCTACTTCTGAAGAAGCAATCACCCTTTTTGCAAATTTATATTTAACCAATTAACACACTCCGAAATCTTCTGTAGGATCATACGTGTTGTCTGTGATGCCTAACAGATGGTTTATCTCTCTCCGTTTATCCAGATCCTTGAAATAGGTTTCCACCACTTTGTAAAGGTCAAAACTGAATGTAGATCCGGCGGCCATATCCAATGACTCTACCATCTGCTCTACTGCCTGGTGGATTCTTTCTTGATCGATCAGGTGCAGCTCATTACTGTGAATAAGATATTTCTCCATAACCGTTATTGTTTTAAGATTCTACAGTTAAAACATTCTCAAAGAGGATAAGGTTCAAACTGTTTTTTCTTATCTTTGCCATTTCTAAAAGCAGGACCTTAGATCACCAAGTGAGAAATATTCGATAATGAATCAATTTTTAGATTTTGACCAGAAACTGTATGCTGAACTCCGTAAAGGCAGCGAGCACGCTTTTGTTACTGTTTTCGAACGGTATAACCGCTTGTTGTATGCGCTGGCTTATCGGTATTTTAAATCAGGTGAAGAGGCTGAAGACGCAGTGCAATATACTTTTATGAAATTGTGGGAGCAACGTTCCAGTTTGAATTTCAATCCGGCATCAGAAGCCTGTTGTTCACCATCCTGAAAAACTACATTATGAACGAGTTGAGACATCGGCAGATTGTCTTTGAAAAGCATTACGAGATGGCTCAACGGAACGAAGAAGCGGACGACAGTTTTCTGAAGAATTTTGAAGATAAAGATTTCAGGGAACATCTTCGGACTGCCATCGGTAAACTACCTCCTCAAAAACAGAAAATATGCCGCCTGAAAATAGAAAAAGGACTTTCTAACCAGGAAATAGCGGACGAGATGCATATCACGGTGCCTACCGTAAAGTCCCATTATACTCAGGCCATTAAGATACTCCGTGCGGAGATTGAATCGTTAATTGTATTACTTCATGTATTGTGGATTCATTTTTTAGAGTGAGCAGCAACTCATACTTTTAAGTTGATGAAGTGTTTTTATTATTAGATAAAGAAAAGTCGAAATGAAAATAGATGATGCGATTATAGATAAAGTGCTCAATAACGAAGCTTCTGTGGAAGAAGCGGGATTGGTTGCGGAATGGTTTGCTACAGAAGAGGGTAGCGAATATTTGTCGGGGCGTTTGGAGAGCGAGTCTGCACGGCTCACCGAAGAACGGGCCCGGGAATGGTTAGACCATCCGGTGCCGGAAGAACGGATGCGGGAACGCTTCATCGGGCAAATAAAACCTGAGAAAAAAATAGTTTCTTATCGTCGCGGACTGATAGCGGCAGCGGTATTGATTCCTTTTTTATTCCTTAGTATATTTCTTTGGTTTCTGGCTGACAGAACCGGAGTCTTTTCTGCCACAGAATATGCTGAATTAAAGGTTCCTTGCGGAGAGCAAATGCAGGTTGTTCTGCAAGATGGAACAGTTATACAGTTGAATTCGGATACCCGTTTGCGGTATCCCAAGAAGTTCGGTCTGTTCAGTCGGAGTGTGGAGTTATGGGGAGAAGGCTTTTTTGTGGTCGCTAAGGATAAGAAGCGTCCGTTTATCATCGATTTGAAAGGTGTTGAAGTAAAGGTCACCGGAACTAAATTTAATGTAAAGGCATATCCGTCAGAACCCAATGTATGGGTCACCTTGGAAGAAGGAGGCGTGCTGTTGAAAGATACCAAGAACAAGGAATATCCTCTTGTACCGGGTGAAAGTGCCGAATACAATCGGACATCCGGAATTTGCCAGATAACCAAACCGGATGATATGAGCCAGATTTCATCCTGGCGTTCCAATAGCCTGAATTTTTATCTTACTCCGCTGAGAGATATTATAAAGGTCATGGAACGGCAGTATGATGTTCATTTTGTGGTGCGTGATTCCACCCTATTGAATAACAGGTTTACTCTATCTACCAGCAAAGTGAATGTGGACGATGTATTGCGTGATTTGGAAGCGGTTTCATGGATACGTTTCTTGCAAACGGAAGATGGGGTATTCGAAATTCAGAAGGAAAAATAGATTGATTGAATTATTATTCTATAGATAGATGCAGACCCTGTTCAGGAGCTGCATCTATTTTTTTAGATAAGCTCTTATATGGAAACTCATACTTTCTTTCGGATGGGGTGTTAGCTTATGTAGTAAAAGGGCCTTTAAGAATATTTAATTTCAAGTATGAACCGGATATCTATACACAAGAGATATCACAGCAAATATGTGTTTATATGAAATATCTGTTTACACTTTTGATGGCCTGTCTGTCATTGTCAACTACTTACGGTACGGTACATCATCCATCTTCTTCTGTTTCGTCCGGACGATGGGTGGTTTGGGCGGAGAAACCTGCCACATCATGGCAGGATGCATTTGTCACCGGCAATGGTCGCCACGGGACGATGGTGATGGGGCAACCGGGATCGGAACGAATAATCTGTGTCCACGAGGAATTGTTTATAAGAGGATGGGATCGTCATAAAGTAGCGGTTCCTTCAACAGCTTCGCTTCTTCCGGAAGTGCGCCGGTTGATAGAATCCGGGAGAAGCGATGCAGCAGATGAGTTGATGACCGGTGAAGCTGACCGGCAATTGGTTGCTATGGGAGCCGTACAGCGCTGGCCTCTTATACCCCATCCAGCTTTTGATCTGTGCATTCGGTATACCGATACCACTCTACAGGCAGAGAATGGCTATAGAAGACAACTTGATCTGGAAACGGGTGAGACTTCCGCCTTTTGGGGTGGAAGAGGAGGAGTGACGGAATCTGTATTCTCATCCAGAGAGCATAATGTCAATGTGTTCCGTCTGAAAGCAACCGGACAAAGAAAGATAAATTTAGTGTTGGGGCTTAAGGAGACTCCGGGACGTGAAGGAGTTCATTTTGAGCATAATCTGGATAGTGCTTTCTCATCGGTGAGTACAGAAGCATTTTCAGGATGGTTATCTTACCGTGCCGCTTACAAATATGATGCCGGTGGTTATGAGGGATTGGCCCGAGTGTCTCTTAAAGGGGGAAGTATGATTACCGAAGGTGATTCTTTGAGAATAGCAGATGCTGACGAGGTACTCGTTCTTGTGAGAATTACTCCGTTGGAGAATGCAAATTTGTCGGTACGCCCTTCCGTGCAAAGGGAGTTGTCACGTTTACCGCTCGATTATAATACTCTGTTGTTACCTCACAGTCGGAAACATGCCGAAATGTTTCGCCGCATGCAATTGGATTTAGGCTGTTCTTCCGATTGGAAAACGACTTCGACAGAGAAAATGCTTTCCGATATTCATAAGCATGGGGTTACTCCTTTGTTTCTTGAGCAGATTCATGCTATGGGACGTTATTTGCTTATTTCTTCATCCGGCAAGTATCCTCCTCCTTTACAGGGAATCTGGGGAGGAGGATGGAAACCCGGATGGATCGGTGGCTTTGTATGGGATTCAAATATCAACTTGGCCGTCTCGGCAGCATCTATGGGCAATTTGCATGAATGTGCGGAATCTTATATTGGTTATGTGGAGGGTCTGCTTCCCGGATGGAGACTGAACGCGCGAAATTATCTGGGGTGCAGAGGCTTTATTGTTGCCCATTATAATGATCCGGAAAGTGGATATCTCACCCATTTCGGACGGTCTTTTCCCTGGATGTGCTGGCCCGGTGGTGCCGGCTGGAATATACGTCCTTTTTATGAGTATGCCATGCTGACCGGTAATGAGGCTTTTCTTAAGAAACATGTGTTCCCGCTATACAGGGAAATGGCCGACTTCTATGAAGACTACTTGACTATGGATGGTGATAGCTTATATCACATTTGCCCCAGTGTTTCTCCCGAGAATGCTCCTCCGGGGACTGACACCTGGTTGAGCAAAGATGCTACAATGGATGTTGCTATTGCTAAAGAAGTGTTCCGTTTGCTTCTTGAGATGGGGCGTACATTTCGTGCTGACAAAAAAGAATTGGCTAAATGGAATAATTACCTGCAACGGTTGCCTTCCTACCGGATTAATGACGAAGGAGCCTTGGCCGAATGGATTGATGAAGCTTATCAGGACGTATATAATCACAGACATCTTTCGCATCTCTATCCGGTTTTTCCCGGTTCGCAGTTGGGTAAGTCGGAGGGAGATCCTCGTCTTATACATGCAGCACGTATCGCATTAAACAAACGTTTTGCTTTCGATACCGGTTCTGCCCATGGATTAATTCATGTGGCTCTTCAGGCAGTGCGTCTGGGCGATATAGATAAGGTAAAAACAAATCTGGACCGTTTCAGTCGTCGTCATTATTTATATGACGGATTGGTCACTTCACATGATCCGGAACATCAAGTATACAATTTGGATGCAGTCTTGAGCATCCCACGCCTGCTAATGGAGATGCTGGTTTATACCGAGAAGGGAAAAATAGAACTTTTGCCGGCCTGGCCTTGTGATTATGCCGATGGTTCTATAAAAGGTATAAAAATCTATGGAGGACATACTTTGGACATTACCTGGAAAGCGGGAAAATTGATAGAAGCTGTTTTGTATGCACGGCAAAATGAACGGTACGAGGTGGTTTGTGGGGATGTTAGAAGGCATGTACAACTACATAAGGGCAAGACCTATCATTTCCCTGCATCTTTTTTTGCAGAAAAATAAAAATAGCACTCATACCTTCTTTTCGATGGTGTGTTAGCTATGTAGAAAGGCCTTTTTATAAACTATAAAAATAATTAATTTAATACTGTATGAAATGAAAACAAGAACCAGAACGAAAATGCTGTTGCTCTTAGGAGTTCTTTTATTTGGCTTCACTGTTTCGGCATGGTCACAAAAAGTTTCTTTGAATTTTAATAATGAGAAGGTAGAAAAAATACTGTCTTCTATAAAAGCACAAACAGGAATGGGGTTGGTATTCAGCGATCAGTTGATCGATGTGAATCGCAAAATTTCTATTCAAGTGAAAGATGCCAGTCTGGATGAAGCATTGTCTAAACTGTTGGCAGGAACGAAGGTAACTTTTGAAATAAAAAACAATAAGATTTATTTTATTGAAAAAAAAGCGGACCAACAGTCCGGTTCCCGAAAGAAAAAAGTATCCGGAGTGGTGAAGGATGCTACAGGCGAACCGATTATTGGTGCGAATGTCGTGGAAAAAGGAGTCGGTACCAATGGGGTGATAACAAATCTGGATGGGGAATTCACACTGGAAGTTCCGGAAAATGCTTCTTTGATTATCAGTTATATCGGTTATCTCCAACAAGATGTGTCGACAAAAGGAAAAGATGCGTTTAACATCATCATGAAGGAAGATACGAAGACCCTGGATGAGGTGGTTGTAGTAGGATATGGGGTTCAAAAGAAAGTAAACTTAACGGGAGCTGTCGCTGCTGTCGATTCCAAGTCGTTGCAGAATCGTCCGGTAACAAACGTTTCGAATGCGATTCAGGGACTTTTGCCCGGAGTAACGGTTATCTCCGGGACGGGGCAGCCGGGAAATGATAATACAACCATACGGGTACGCGGTGTCGGGACTCTGAATAATTCTAATCCGATGTATGTGGTAGACGGTTTGCCGGTATCCAGCATAAATGAAGTGGATCCCAGCGATATCGAGAACATCTCGGTACTGAAAGATGCTTCTTCAGCTGCTATCTATGGTTCGCGTGCGGCAAATGGAGTAATCTTGATTACTACTAAAAAAGGAGGAGATAAAGCTCCCACGCTTCGTTATGATGGCTATGTGGGGTGGCAGAAACCTACGGCTCTTCCCGAATATCTGCACTCGTGGGAATATGCGAAGTTGTATAACAAAGCTATGGTTAACGAAGGAAAGAATCCGATCTATACAGATGAAGAGATCGAAAAGTTCAGAAATGGTTCGGATCCTGACAATTATCCGGATACAGACTGGCAGGGATTATTTTATAAGACCGGTTTGCAGCATAGCCACCGCGCTGAAATTTCAGGTGGTACGGATAAAATGACCTATATGTTTTCTGCTGGTTACTTGGGACAGGACGGTATTATAGATATTGCTAAATATGACCGTTATTCGGTGCGAGGCAATATGAATGCCAAGATGGGCAAGTTCACGGCAGGTATGAATCTTTCTTTTACTTATGGGGAGGCACAAGAACCGGTGAGTGGTTTTACCGGTGAAATGTCTAACATCTTTTCGCAGATCAATCAGATAGCTCCTTTCATTCCTTATAAATATTCAAATGGATATTATGGATATGCCAATGATGGTAATCCACTTGCATTTATTGAAGAAGGTAATTTACGTACTACCAAACAGCATATTACCAGAGCCATCGGAAATGTAAGTTATGAACCGATTAAAGGGTTGAAAATTCAGGAAATCGTGGGTTACGAATATAAATCGATTTCTGATGAAAAATTCATTAAGGATATTCAATATTATAACTGGAAAACAGGTGAGCCTACAAAGTATCAGGGACCTAACAATCAAACTGATGAACGTAAAAATGGTCTGAAACTGAACTTACAGACTTTGGTCAGCTATAACAATACGTTTGGAAACATACTGTAGGTGCATTGGCAGGATACGAACAGGAATATTACCGTGAAGACTGGACAAAAGGATATCGGAAAAACTTTCTGAACAATGATCTTTGGGAGTTGAATGCCGGTTCACCTGATGGTCAGACTGCAGATGGTTCGGCTAATGAATATGCTTTGCGTTCATTCTTCGGACGCTTGACTTACGACTATGATAATCGTTATTTGGTTGAGGCAAATATCCGTCGTGACGGAACTTCACGTATCTTTAAGGACTCACGTTGGGGAGTATTCCCATCTTTCTCTGGTGCATGGCGAATTATTAATGAGCTTTCATGGAAGGAACCCGTAATGTGTTGTCAGATCTTAAGCTGAGAGGCGGCTGGGGAGTTTTGGGTAATCAGGCTATTTCTTACTATTCTTACCAATCTGTACTTGATCAGGCTAATTATTCGTTTGGCGGAACTGTTGTACAGGGGGTAGCACCGGTCGATGGAGCTAACCGCGATTTGATCTGGGAGACTACCGAGACTTTGAACTTTGGACTTGACATGGGGTTTCTGGGCAATCAATATACTTTATCTATCGAAGGATACCGCAAATTGACGTATGATATTCTGATGAAATTACCCGTAAGTACCTTATATGGTTTAAATGCACCTTATCAAAATGCAGGTAAAGTAAAGAATACCGGTTTGGAGATAACGGCAGGTTATAAATTGAATACTCATGGCTGGAATTTCCAGGTATCGGCAAATGCCGCATATAATAAGAATGAAGTGATGGACCTGAAGAATGGTGGTGCACGCATTTGGAGTGGTAAATATTTCAACCAGGAAGGATATGCCATCAACTCTATCGGAGGATACATTGCCGAGGGACTTTTTAAAACTGAAGAAGAGGTTGCTAATAGCGCAACGATTCCCGGCACTGATACAGCACCGGGCGACATCAAGTACCGTGATATTAATAACGATGGAAAAATCGATGGAGAAGACCGTGTCTACATTGGTAACACCATGCCTAAGTGGACATTTGGCTTGAATCTGTTTGCCGAATGGAAAGGACTCGATGCTACTTTTCTGTTCCAGGGAGCAGCTGATGTGCAAGGCTATCTTGCAGGTCCGGGTGTAGTAGGTGAAATGATTGGAGCTAAGGGAAAGCCTTCTTATATGTATCGTGATTGTTGGGATGCTGAAACCAATCCGAATGGTAAGTTTCCGAGAGCATTCTCTTCTTATCGCCAGAACAACAGTATTTATAATCCCTCTTCTTTCTGGATTGTCAACTCTTCATATTTACGTTTGAAGACTTCCAGTTGGGATATACACTTCCAAAAGAGTGGTGTAATATGATGGGAATTTCACGAATCAGAGTTTATTATAGCGGGCAGAATCTGCTTACCTTTACCAAATTTGATAAAGGGTTCGATCCGGAATCACCCGAAGGAGGAAGCTCTTATCCTCAGGTCAAAACAAATACATTTGGTTTAAACATTACTTTCTGATAGATAATACATATGAAAAAGATAATATATAGTTTGTTGTTTGCCGCTTTGTTCTCGGCATGTAGTACCGATTTTCTAGATCGGAATCCTTTGGACAAACCTTCAAACGAAGCCTTTTGGAGAACTGAAAAAGATGCCATGGCCGCAGCTACAGGGTGTTATAATGGTTGGTTTTCTATGGATGAAGTGATTTATGCCGACTGTGCGTCGGATAATGCTTATAATCCTTTTACTTGGGAAGGCTGGGCGGTACAGGCTGCAGGTACAGCGACCCCGACCGATCCGGGTTATAGCTATATGGGGTATGGAAACATGGTTCGCTATAATAATTTCCTGGAGAATATCCATCGCCCCGAAATGAATGAAGATTTACGCAAACGCTTGATAGCCGAAGTACGTTTTCTGCGTGCATGGGATTATTTTCAGAAAGTGACGCATTATGGTGATGTGCCCTTGGTAACTTCCGTTCTTGAAATTAAAAACGCCAATTTGCCACGTACTGAGAAAGCGAAAGTGGTTGAGTTTATCTTGAAAGAACTGAAAGAGATCGCTCCGCAACTTCCCGAATCTTACTCCGGAAGTGATGTCGGACGTATAACTCGTGGTGCAGCTTTGACACTGAAAGCTCGTCTGGAACTGTTCGAACATCAGTATGATGATTGTATGGCTACTTGTAGCGAAGTAATGGGATTGGGCTACGAACTGTTTCCTGATTATAAAGGTTTGTTTAAGATTGCGAATGAAAATAATTCGGAAGTTATTCTGGATGTACAATATGTAGAAAGCCTGTACGGTAACTGGGTTTTGGGAGTATTGCCTCCGGCCAGTGTGGGCGGATGGTGTTCTATCAATCCTACTCAATCACTGGTAGATGCTTTTGAGTGTGAAGATGGAAAAACAATCGAAGAGTCTGAGGTATATGATCCGAAAGAACCTTACCTGCACAGAGACCCTCGTTTGGCTGTTACCGTATTAGCTCCGGGAAATCTATACGAAGGAAAACGTTACGACCCAATCGATGTGAAAGATCCGAATGGAGATTATTATGCTCCCTACGGACGTTCTAAAACAGGATATCTAGTTCGTAAATATGTGGACGATTTGTCTGATTATGCAGATATGTGGGATTGTGGTATGAATGCCATTGTTATGCGTTATGCAGAAGTGCTGTTGATGTATGCCGAATGTAAAATAGAGCTGAATCAGATTGATAATTCCGTTTACGATATTTTGGACGACATACGTACCCGTGCTAAAATGCCGGTTGTAGACAGGACCCGATATACCGGTCAGGAGAAATTGCGTGAATTACTCAGAAGAGAAAGACGTGTGGAGCTTGCTATGGAAGGACTTCGGTGGTTCGATATTTGCCGTTGGAAAATCGGTGAACAAGTGTTGAACGGGAAGGTATATGGTTGTTTACTTGGAACGGTCGATCCTGTAACCGGTGCCCTTTCATTGACAAATGAACGAATTTTTGTTGAGAACCGGAAATTTGATCCGGCAAAGCATTATCTGTGGCCTATTCCGCAGACAGTGATTGATGCCACTCCGGCAATTGTACAAAATCCCCATTATTAATTTCTATCTATTGATATATGGTTAAGGTAACAGAGATGTTTTTCAGGATATTTTTTTTTCTGTAGTATGCTTGTATTCTGCTCCTTCCCTGCATTGGCAGGGGAGGCAGAGGCAAGAGTGGTGTTGAACATGAATACCGGTTGGGCTTTTCATCGGGGAGAAGTTGAAAGCGGTGGGCAGCCCGGTTTGGATGATTCCGGTTGGATAGCAGCTATCATCCTCATATTATGCAATTAGAGAAGAAGCATTGTGGAGGAGATATTATTTATGATGGAGTCGGGTGGTATCGACGTACTTTCAGAGTACCGTCACAATACAAAGACAAACAAATAAAAATTTCGTTTGAAGGAGTCATGAATGCTTGTGAAGTCTATTTGAACGGACAGAAGATTAGTGCTCATCGGGGAGGTTATGTCGGTTTTGTAACAGATATTACTACTCGGATAAACTGGGACCGGGACAATCTGCTGGCAGTTCGGGTTTCTGCCGAATATGATCCACTTACACCTCCTGGAAAACCACAGGCAGGTATGGACTTCTATTACTATAGCGGGATTTATAGAGATGTGGAAATGGTTATCAGTGATCCGTTACATATCACTCATGCTTTAGAAGAGGAAGAGGTAGCTGGAGGAGGCATCTTTGTTACTTATCCGGTAGTCGGAAAAGAAAAAGCCGTGACCCATGTTAAGGCTCATGTCAGAAACGAAGGGAAACGAAAGAGGAAAGCCCAACTTCGTACGCAACTGATAGATAAGAGTGGAAAAATAGTGGCCTGTCAATTGACTCCTTTTCGGTTGTCAGCCGGTGAGGCCATTCATCTGGAGCAAAATCTGGAAATAGTACATCCATCGTTATGGCATCCCTATGATCCAACTTGTATACGTTGCAAAATGAGATTGTTGAAAACGGTAAGGTTGTAGATTGTCATACTGAATCCATAGGTATACGTACTATTGCTTATACCCGCGACGGAGGTTTCTATATTAATGGCGAATCACTTTATCTGCGTGGAGCCAATCGCCATCAAGCATTTGCACATATAGGAGATGCAGCTGCTAATTCTATGCAAGAAAGAGATGTGATCGATTTGAAGCGGGGCGGATGCAATGCCGTCAGAGCAGCTCATTATCCGCAGGATCCTGCATTTTTGGCTGCTTGTGATAAGTACGGGTTGCTGGTAGTGGAGTGTATCCCCGGATGGCAGTATTTCAAGAACGATTCTACATTCATTTCCCGTCTTTATGAAGTTGGGAAGCAAATGATTCGTCGGGATAGGAATCACCCTTCCGTCATACTATGGGAAACAGCGCTTAATGAAAGCCGCTATCCGGCAGAGATAGCCCGGAATCTATATGCTATAGCACATACCGAATATCCCGGAGATCAGATGTACACTGCCGGCGACTACTTTGGACATGCAGACCGGGTAGACTGTTTCGATGTTTTTTATAAACAGGTATCCCGTTTTCCAAAAGACGGTGATGTGATGAGTAATTATCCGGAGGACCAGATCGCAGTGAAACCTTTGTTTTGTCGTGAGTGGGGTGACGGAGTAGGAGAAAAACCTAGGGTAAGCCTGATGGAAAATGAAGAAGAGCAATTGAAACAGTGCAGAGGGCGTTTTTTGCAACTTAACGGGCATGGATATTTCGACTGGTGCATGCTTGATGCTAATCCCAGAATGGGAGGACATTTTTTGTGGAGTTATAATGATTATGCACGTGGAGCAGAGCAGGAAACCATGTTTTGTGGGATAGTCGATATAAACAGATATCCCAAGTTCAGTTACTATATGATGCAGAGCATGCGTGATAAAGAAATATCCCAACCGGATTATATGATGGGCCGATGGTATTTATTGCATCACAAAACACTGCTTCACGTTATGTTTCGTCAGTAAATGAGATCACCGTATTTTCCAATTGTGACGAAGTACGCCTTTTCCGTAATCATCATTTGATTGGAAAACAGATGCGTAAGGAGCGTACTCCTCTCTATCGTTCCATTGTAGAAAAAGGTGGGAGTCCCTGTTATGTTTTTAATGCCGGTACTTATGAGCCGGTGAATTAGTGGCAGAAGGGATAGTAGATGGAAAAGTCGTTGCTACCCACAGTGTACGCACTCCGGAACAACCTCGACAGGTCAAAATCTGGTTGAAGGAAGAGAATATACAACCTGTGGCGGACGGATCGGATATGATTCCTGTCTACTTTAAGGTCTGTGATTCAAATGTACTCTTGTCAATACATCG
>ENA-OQIC01000031-OQIC01000031.1-human-gut-metagenome-genome-assembly--contig:-NODE-31-length-53148-cov-8.809434_pt1 | contig 53148 bp, 59 predicted proteins | sample MGYA00242572_ERZ504736 | MGnify/ENA primary metagenome ERZ504736 (study PRJEB26092, sample SAMD00036201) | human gut metagenome | host: Homo sapiens | study: EMG produced TPA metagenomics assembly of...
TAACTGCAAGAGAGGACTTTTTTGATTGCAATGACTTTCAACGATATACTACATAAATTTAGATCGGAGTCCTTTACACAAAAGGATAAAGGGACCCAATTTGAACGTTTGATGCGCTCTTGGCTGCTTTCAGACCCTCGGTATTCCAACCTCACTAAAGTATGGCTGTGGGATGATTTTCCAAGCCGTGCAGATCTTGGAGGAAAGGATACAGGTATAGATCTTGTTGCACGTACCGAAGAAGGTGATTATTGGGCGATTCAATGTAAATGCTACAAGGAGGATTCAGTTATTGACAAGCCAGCTGTAGATTCATTCCTTGCAACATCAAGCCGCCAATTCAAAGATCCAGAGACTTTGCAAACGACCTCATTTGCAAAACGGATGTGGATTTCAACGACAAACCATTGGGGAAAGAATGCCGAAGATGCAATCCAAAATCAGAATCCTCCTTTTAACAGGGTCGGACTTGTAGATTTACAGAACTCTCCAGTTGATTGGCAACTGCTCATTGATGGCCTTAAAGGTAAAGAGGCTATGCTTCCGGGCAAACAGCCACGTGAGCACCAGTTGCGAGCTATGTCTGCCGCACATGCTTATTTTCAAGAACATGACAGGGGAAAACTTATCATGGCTTGCGGTACAGGAAAGACATATACCGCATTAAAAATAGCGGAAGATTTACTGAACAATAAGGGGTTGGTACTTTTTATGGTGCCCTCTATTTCTCTTTTAGGGCAAAGTCTGAATGCTTGGTGTGCAGATGCAGTAAATCCCATTAAGGGCATTTGTATTTGTTCGGATAGTCGTGCTTCACGAAAAATTAAGAAAGACTTTGATGATACGCAAGACAGTGTTGTTGACCTTGCTGTTCCGGCTACGACAAACCCCAAGAGCATTGCAAAGCAGTTGAAATTATATAGGAACCATAACGGACTGACGGTTGTATTTTCAACATACCAATCCATAGAGGCTATACATGCAGCCCAACATGAAATCCTCAAAGAAGCTGCCGGAACGTATGGAAAATTCGACCTTATCGTTTGCGATGAAGCACACAGGACAACTGGAGTTAAACTTTCAGATAGAGACGAAAGCAACTTTACGAAAATACATGATGCTGAATATATCAAAGGCAACAAACGCCTTTATATGACTGCAACCCCTCGTTTGTATGGGCAATCCGCAAAGATTAAAGCATCCGAAAAAGATGCGATACTTTGCTCTATGGACGACCCTAAACTTTACGGAGAAGAGTTTTTCAGAGTTAATTTCTCATACGCAGTTGAGCATGGACTTTTAACGGACTACAAAGTTCTTGTACTTACAGTGAATGAGGATGACTTACCAGACAATATCCTTTCAGATATAAAAGACCCTAATAATGTCGAATTAAATTTTGACGACACATCAAAGTTAATCGGTATTGTAAATGGCCTTTCCAAAATCATCCGTGGTGATAAACACGCAACATGGGATGCAGATCCAACGGTGATGCACAGAGCTATCGCTTTCTGCTCCGCCATTGGAAACAATCATTCACCCGGTACTTCGGTTAATACAGCAGAAGTATTACCGACTATCTGCGAGAAGTATCGCGATTCCATTAGTACAGAAGAGCGAGAGCATGTTGTCGAAGTACAGGCACGTCATATCGACGGTTCTATGAACTCACAAGCACGCAATGAGCAGCTGGCATGGCTTGCAGATGAAAATATAGGTGAAAATGAATGCCGTGTACTTACAAATGTCCGTTGTCTTTCCGAGGGTATAGATGTACCGGCTCTTGATGCCGTTCTATTTCTCTCATCACGCAATTCACAAGTTGATGTTGTACAGTCGGTTGGCCGCGTCATGCGAAATTTCCGCAAGGGACAGCCTGACGAAAAAAAGTACGGATATATCATTATTCCATAGTAGTGCCATCAGACGTTAAGCCAGAAGACGCATTGAATAACAACACTTATTTTTCAACAGTGTGGAGTATTCTCAATGCACTTCGTTCACATGATGACCATTTTAATGCAGAAGTCAACAAAATTGCACTCAACAAGAACAGGACATCAAAAGTTGTCGTTGGAGGGCCGGGCATAGGTCATAATGCAATTTCAGACAAGCAAGACCAACAAGATGCACAGCACATTGAAGATGCCGAAGTTGCGCGCCAATTACAACTTCGCTTTGGTGAGATGCAATCCGGCATATATGCCAAACTTGTTGAAAAATGTGGAGATCGGCTTTATTGGGAAAATTGGTCTAAAAAGGTAGGTCTTATCGCAAAGAAATTCATAGAACGAATTTCTAAGCTCGTATCTACAGTGCCTGCAATTAAGTCCGAATTTGATATATTCGTGAAAGGCTTGCAGAACAACCTAAATCCATCCGTGGATGAGGGGCAAGCTATTGAAATGTTGGCACAGCACCTAATTTCTCAACCTGTTTTTGATGCTTTATTCGCGGATTATAACTTCGTAAACAACAATGCAGTCAGCCACTCTATGCACAAAATGATAGAGCAGCTGGAAACTGTTGGTGGCTTTGAGAAAGATACCACTGAGCTTGAATCTTTTTACGAATCCGTGCGCGTTAATGTTGGTAATATAGATAATTTGGAAGGAAAGCAAACAATCATCAAGAACCTGTATGAGAAGTTCTTCAAAGGTGCATTTCCTCTGACTGTTGAAAAACTCGGCATTGTCTATACGCCAGTTGAATGTGTGGACTTCATCATTCACTCTGTCAATGACATCTTGAAACGGGAATTTAACACATCCCTTTCAGATGAAAATGTACACATTCTTGATCCATTCACAGGAACAGGTACATTCATCACACGCCTACTCCAGTCAGGACTTATTAAACCCGAAGACATGGAACGCAAGTATCGCAATGAAATACATTGCAATGAAATAGTCTTGCTTGCCTATTACATTGCCGATGTAAATATAGAAGCAGTATATCATGACCTGATGAAGCCAGATCACTATGTGAACTACGACGGAATTTGCTTAACAGATACTTTCCAACTTGCAGAAACCAAACAACAATCACTTTCACAAGAATTTTTCAAAGAAAATTCAGAAGGAGTTTTGCGCCAAAAGAAAGCTCCAATTCGTGTTATCATTGGAAATCCTCCTTATTCGATAGGGCAAAAGTCTGCAAATGATAATGCTGCAAATATGACTTATCCCGTATTGGATAAACGAGTTTCTGATACTTATGCAGCAAAATCCTCAGCTAATTTGACGAAAGCATTATATGATAGTTATATTAAAGCTTTTAGATGGGCTACTGACCGTATTGCAGACAATTCAGATGGAGGCATAGTGGCATTTATTAGTAATGGTTCATGGCTTGACGGTAATGCTCAAGATGGTTTCCGTGCCTGTCTTGAATCTGAATTTACGGACATTTATGTGTTAAATCTTCGAGGAAATCAACGGACAAGTGGGGAATTATCTCGCAAAGAAGGTGGAAAGATTTTTGGAGGAGGTTCTCGTACACCTATAACGATTACAATTCTTGTTAAGAATCCTGCGAAAAATAGTAAAGCTGCTACAATCCACTATCATGATATAGGAGATTATCTGACTCGTGAACAGAAGCTAAACTTTATCAAAAAATTCAAGTCGGTACATGGTCGTACACTTGACTGGGAAGTTATAAATTCAACAGAGAAACATGATTGGATAAATCAACGCGATGGCATTTTTGACCAGCTTATTCCAGTAGCCCCTGAGAAGAAGTTCAAAATAGACGAGCAATCTTTCTTTTCTACCTTATCATTAGGTATTGCTACCAATAAGGATACTTTTTTGTATGATTTTTCAAAAGAATCATTATGCAATAAAATAGAATCATTGATTTCGTTCTATAATTCGGAGCGTATGAAATTAGCATTAAATGCCAATTATGAATTACAAACTGATCCTACAAAAATAGTATGGACAGATATGTTTAAGAACTCTGCAAAAAAACAGGAGATATTCAAATTAGACTATTCGCGGTTTGTAGAATCCTGTTATCGACCTTTTACTAAGCAAAATTTTATTTTTCAAAAAGATTTAATTCAGCGTACATATCAGCAACTAAGATTATTCCCTACGGGCATCACTTCTAACAAATTAATTTGTGTTAGTGGTATTGGTGTAACAAAGGACTTTTCTTGTATAATTACTGATCAACTACCAGATCTTGAACTCATCGGCAAAAGCCAATGTTTTCCTCTTTATTGGTATGAAGAGCGAAAAGACATTCAAGGCTCGCTTTTTGACACAGATGAATCAAAAGACCGTTATAAAAGACATGATGGCATAACAGACTGGATTCTAAAAGAAGTGCGTAAACGCTTCGGCAATTCCAAGGCTATCACTAAAGAGCATATTTTCTATTATGTCTATGGTATCTTGCATTCTCCGCAATACCGCGAACGTTTTGCAGCTGACCTTAAGAAATCTCTTCCACGTATTCCCATCGTTGACAATGTGGAGGACTTCATGGCTTTCTATAAGGCAGGGAAAGCTCTTGCTGATTTGCACTTGAATTACGAGCAAGTTCCACCCTGTCCCGATGTTACTCCAAAGGTCGCTGATGCTGTATTTGAGGAAGATTCCGCTGAAAAGCCTTTTGCTTACACCAAGTATAGCCATTTCTTTGTAGATAAGATGACATTCCCCAAAGTTAGGAATGAAAAAGGTAAACTTGTTCCTGATAAATCACGTATTATTTACAATGATCATATTACTATAGAGAATATTCCGGCGAAAGCCTATGAATATATAGTCAACGGTAAATCAGCGATAGAATGGATTATGGAGCGATATGCTGTTTCTCAGGATTCAAAATCTCTCATTATAAATGATCCTAATGAGTGGAGTCGTGAGCATAAGAATCCTACTTACATTTATGACCTCCTTCTCTCGGTAATAAATCTTTCGGTTCAGACAGTTGACATAGTCAACTCACTTCCGAAACTGAAATTCTAACATTAAAATATATAGAATAATGGCATTATCAACAGAAATGATTCTTACCCTTCAACAGTTAGATGGAGTTGGTAATAAAACGATATTCAAAATTGCAGATCAAGCAGACACTCACATTACGACAATGGAAAGCCTGTGCAAATTTTGGAAAAGTCTAAAAGGGAAAAAGCTGCAATCCATTACTGCAGATGACTTGGAAGATGCACATCGAGTAGCGTTACGTATTATTTCAAAATGTAAAAGTGAAGATGTTGGCATAATATCTTTTTATGAAAGCATTTTCCCAGAGATCTTGAAATCTTGCGTAAACGAAGAAGGCAAATTAGACCCGCCCATACTTCTCTATTACAGGGGTAATCTTGATGTATTGAAAAAGCTTGGAATTGCTGTCATTGGAACCAGAGAGCCTACTCGAAATGGCATTTTGGCAGGAAAACATTTTTCTGGTGAATTTGCCAAACGAGGGTATAACATCGTCTCAGGCCTTGCCATCGGATGCGATACTACTGGGCATCAGGGTGCATTAGCCGTAGGAGGAGCTACTACTGCATTTCTGGCAAATGGCTTGATTGGGATTCAATATATCCCAAAGAAAACCTCGATTTGGCAAAGGAGATCGTTGTAAAAAGAGGCTTGCTATTAAGTGAATACCCTGTTGGCCAAAGTTGCGGAAGATACGGTTTGGTTGCAAGAGATAGATTGCAAGCCGGCCTATCTTATGCTACTGTCGTAGTCCAAACAGGTGTAAAGGGTGGTACTATGCACGCTGTTAATGCAACTATTCAGTCCAAAAAGCCTCTTTTTGCTGTAGAGTATAAGACAGATGAAGACACTTCCAATGAAAAAGTTCAAGGTAACATTAAACTTGTGAAGGAACAGAAGGCTTACGCTCTCCGTTCTACTGGTATAGATGATGCCTGTTCTATCATTGAAAAGGCTCATAAGAGTATCAATCCAGTTCAGCAACAATCACTTTTTTAGTAAAGGTCATTATTGAGTTTATTGTTTTATCACGAGAAAGACGAATCATTAAACAGTTGGATATGTACAATTATTATTATCTTAAAGAATATCTTCCAAAGAGATATAGTGCTGACATTCAACAGGAGCAGGATAGAGAAATAGTCTATGCTTTCAAAAATGGAGAACTTTCAGAAAGTATTAAGAAAAGTTTTCTCGATAAAATAAAAGAGATTACCGGCAACTCAAAGAGCGAATGGGTAGTTTGCTTTATTCCTGGTTCTACAGAGCATAAGACATCCATAAGATTTTCTAAGTTAGCAGATGCTATCCGAAAAGAAGGATATTCTGTTGAGCAAAAAGCCATATTTAATAAATATGACAAAGATGCAGGTTATCTTACAGGAAAAACCGGCAATCCAATTGAATCATTTGGATTTGACGGAACTGGAATCGTGAACAAGAATATTCTTTTAATAGATGATGTTATCACAAGAGGCACAACATTCAATTTAACAGCAGATAAATTGAAATCACTTGGTGCAAAAAATGTGACAGGTCTCTTTTTGGCACACACGATCAATCCTGATTACAGCTCATGCTATGAAGAACCGTATAATGAGGAGCCAGACTATGACCCTTATGAGGAAGAAACATATGAAAGGTATAACGGCTCATATGCGCAAGACGTTGAAGGTTGGAGTGATCAAGATATAGATGATGTATTTGATGGCGATCCAGATGCGTACTGGAATATTGATTAGAATAAAATCCATTGTCGGCAGGTAAAAACAACCAGCCAAATTAGTAACAATGACTTAATGATTATGAGAAGTATAATTTTCGATATGGACTTGACATTGGTTGATACCACATGTTTAGAAGAACTACGACATAAAAGGGAATGGAGTCAGGTATATAACTTGATTCCCCAAACATCAATGTATGCAGGCATGGCTGATGTTTTAGAAGTTATCCGTAAGCATAACATTAAAACAGCCATTGTCAGTACATCCCCACGTCCTTATATAGAGCGACTAATAGCTTTTTATAATATTCCAGCCCAATACATCGTGAGTTATCATGATGCAAAGCCAATAAAGCCGCATCCTGCTCCGATGCTAAAAGCCCTTGAATTTATGCAAATCCCTGCTTCAAAAGCTATCTCTTTTGGTGACAGAGTCATTGATATTCAGGCATCGAATGCTGCAGGCATTGAAAGTGTGGCTTGTTTTTGGGGAACGAAAGAAAAGAGCGAGTTGCTACAATCAGGCTATTCTCATGCAATTGTTAGACCTGATGAGATATTAACCTTGATAAGATAATCAATATGGGTGTATTTGATAGTATCCTGGGCTTCCTTAATCCTGAGGTTATTTCTACATACAATGATTTGGTAAATAACCACTCTGAAGCATTTCGCAGATGGCGGGGCAAACAGATTGTAGGCACTCTTTCTAGCTGTTTTGACCTCCGCCCAACATATAATGACAAATTGTATGTTGTAAATCATAAAAAAGAAATTTTGGATTTTGAGAAAATAATTGCTGAAGAAAAGGCGTATGACAAGCGTAGGCAAGATGTTATCCAAGCCGCTTCTCTATATCCACACGCATTTTATGAGTTAGTAAAAAAACTTTCGCTTAATGATATACCCGGAGTTTCTGTAACATTGCCTGGTAACAGGAAAAGCAAATATGCTATTCGCCTTGAGAATGAAGCAAGATTGAAAAAAGGAGAGAAATCCGACCCTCTTATAAATCCAATGAAAATAGCATGGGAATCCTTTCATTCCAGTGATTTAATTCGATTTAGAGAATTTCAAAAAAAGTGCATTCCTCAAGAACATATAAATAGAACCGCACCTCGTTCAATAGACAATCTAGACAAAGAAGAATACGAGAAAATTTATTTGCATATTAACGAGTTGCGTATGGATGAAGATCGTATTAAAGCTGAGCTAAGAAAGGAAGATTTACGGATTCAATATGAAGATGAAGTTTTAGCCAATGAAAGGCGAAAAAAATATCATGAAAGTTTCTTGGTATTTTCACATCGTAGTCAAAGTGATATAGAATATTTGTGCCTCCATTTAAGCGAGTTAGATGCTTATGCGTTGAAATGCATAGATGAAGAGTATGCTAAAATCGCAAAACAATATCCGTTTGGCCTTTCCGCATACAAATGTCAAAACACATATGGAAATGACAAAGAAATAATTATTCATAAGATAGATGAAATACAAAAACTAGATGTTGCACAAAGAAGTATAATCAACTAAAAAAGAAATACCCCAAAGGACTACCAGCCCTTGAAAGATATTATACATATGATGATGGAAAAAATAGTGCTGATTTATCAATATATGAGATCGTAGAGCGTGAAGACGAAATTTGTCTTTTTGAAAAATCTGCCGATGAAGCCTCCTTCTATGAAAAATGGATACATTCACAAGAGGAATATGCTGCAGAATGTAGAAAACTTATGCCTAAAATACTTTCAGATTACGGGTGCTACATTTATGAGATACCATTTGAAATTTTAAAAGTAAACGGTGAAAAAGGAAGCGGACCATACAAGGTATGGAATTTATTCAATTCGGGATATAGCGAGGTTGATGGCGTAGATTTAAGTTATTTTCCTACCTACAAAAGCAATAAGGAAAATTTGCCTCAATTTTATAGAAAGCAGCGTTATTTCATCCAAAGAGTATATGATGATTTATTAGGTTTTATAGGAAAACTAAGTGAGATTTATAAAAAAGATGAGAATATAAAAATAGTATTTGCCATTGACGAACTTTTGACAAAGGATGTAGCAAACTATCATTTTAAATATTTAATGGAACAACTCAACATAAGAGGTATTCCGTATGGATTTATCAATCCATCGCCCATTTCTGTTGAGGATCAAGTTCGTTATGTCGTTATTGATTTGATTTCTACTGTCAGTCGAATGAAAGAAAACTGTCAGACATTAATCAACCTCAAAAGAAACTGCCGTAAAGATTGCTTAAAGAAAGGTCGCTATGACTGTTATACGGATATAGTGTACATTTCTCTATTAAAAGGCTTTGAAAAAGAGGAAATTGTAAATGCCACAAAGAGGAAAATAAAAGAAAAAGCCAAACAAGAAGCTGAAAGAATTAAGCGGGAGGAAGAAGAAAAGAAACGCATTGAAGAGGAAAAAAGAAAAGCGGAAGAAGCTGAAAGACTTAGAAAATTAGAAGAAGAAAGAATACGTTTGGAAGAATACAAACGGCAACAGGACATCAGTAATTTAAAGTCTTATGTATCTTCGTGGCCACAACCCAATCGTTCTACTCTTCATTGCTTTTCACTCTATTACTATTATCCTACGACTTGCGACTGGGACGCATCTGAAAGGGAATGGGATATAAGAAATTTAATCTGGGATTTTAAGGCAAATCCCAATAGGCCACAATCTGAGTTAGAAATCCAGAGCAGGCATAAAAGATCTATGAATGAAATTCTTCCTTTATTAAGGCGAGTAATAAATAAGTTTTTTGGAAGCAGAGCTTCTAAACTAACACTTGTTTGCATTCCGTCATCCAAGAAAATTGTAACGGAAAGAAGATACAAAGATTTTTCTGAAAATCTTTGTTCTTTGACCGGCATGAAAAATGGCTATGATTATGTTTACATTTTGAATGAAGGTGAGGCTAAACATTTGGGAGGAGTTGCCCAAGCCCAATTTAGTATAAACTCGGATTATTTTAAGGATAAATATGTTATACTATTTGACGATGTAATTACATCTGGAAGATCAATGGAAAATTTCAAGAGACTTTTGGAAGGATCAGGTGCAAAAGTAATAGCAGGTTTATCCATTGGAAAAACAAGACATGAAAGAGAATTCTCACAACCTATAGATAACATATGAATGCAGAATTTGCAAAAACATTAAGAAGGAGATTATATCCTTTATATGAGAGCCTTATACAATCTGTAAAAGGTTTTTCATATTCCAAGGCTTTTTTCTGTATGCAATGGGGACGTAACTTTCCAGAGAGTGAACATGCCGGCATTCTGTTTGTAGGAAGAGCTACAAATGGATGGATTACTGACGAAGAAGATATTGATGTATTATTTGGGAATACTGCTGATAGGATCTTTAATAGAGATGACCAGATGCAGTGGGTAGAAAACTCTGAGGGAAATAATAATGGTTACAATTCACGTCGGTCTGCATTTTGGAGGGTTATAAAAAGAGTCTCTGAATATTATTACCCAGAAGATTGGTCAAGCTATATAGCATGGAGTAATGTCTGCAAGGTCGCCCCATTCAATGGAGGTAATCCAAACAACGAACTGTATTACGCACAATTAGAAACTTGTCTAAAAATATTGGAAATAGAGATTGAACAACTTTCCCCCAGGATAATTGTATTCCTAACAGGTGAAAACTGGGTTCAGGATTTTCTATCATATCTAAATCATGAGAATTACGATCAAGCCATTGAATGTAAATCATGGGGAGAATACAAATCTACAGCTTACTTAATTAAGAATACAATTATGATTTGTTCCGAACACCCACAGGGGAAAAACGAAAACTTACATTCAAAAGCGATAATAGATATAATTAATGATTTGAAATGAGTTTACTACAATACATATTACCAATTCAAAACACCAACTACGTAGATGGTTGTGGTTTTCTAATTGATGGGTATTTCATTACTCCTGGGCACGTAATAAGGGATTCTGAAAATCCCTTTATTTTTTTATCAAAAGGAAACGTTATCTTACGCAGCCCTCGTTTTATGAAGTAAATGAACAGGATGCCTCCAAATATGACCTTGCAGTATTCTCCATGCCAGAAGTGAAAAGCGAACTTAAACTGTACAATGGCGTTATTGAAAGTGGAATGAAATTAAAGAGTATAAGTTTCAAAACAAGTACGTCTGGGTTTGATTTAATTGAGTGTGATGCTTTTGTAGAGTGTTATAAGCAAGAAAATTATTTTGGGGCATTAACAAACACACATCTTAAAGCAGGTTGTAGTGGAGGTCCAGCCATTATAGGTAACGAAGTTGTTGGTATTCTAACAAAGGGGAATAATAATGGGAATAACGAACCATGTAACAATATGCTACCTATTAATTTCTGTCTGTTTTTATCATCCAAAGCCATACGTAGAATAATATGAATGAAATCATAAAACAAGAGTCCTCTTCTGTTTCACAGAACATTTATAAGCCATCGGAAATTATTGGTATATTCAATTCCGTTTTAGCAAGACAATCTGTTAATGCTCAGATTGTATATCTGCGTGGTATCTATCTGGCAAATCAAAAACAAGGGAATTGGGCATATTGCTATGACTCTTTAAGAGATGAAGATAGTCAAGAAGAACTCACACTACGGCTAACCCAACAACAGAGAGAGAACTTGAAAAACGGAAATCTCGTAAGTGTAGGCGGCGTACTAAATCGAAATATCTCATCAAAAGGATTCATTCAAATTGTACTAAATGTTAGTCGCATTGAAATTGTAAAAGAGCAAGCCATAAGTGAGGATGAAATAAAACAGTCTGAATTAAGGCAGAAGAAGTCATCAATAGGATTTAAGAATGTCGATACTATCATTGAAAATTTGCTATTATCAGACCGACGTCCTAAGATAGCACTAATTTTCGCTGAAACTTCAATTACTATGGGTGATTTTGAGGCAGGTATTAATGCTGCACGTACTGCTATTGATTTTGAAGAATACAGGGTTAGTTTCTCTAATTCAGCAGAGTTAGTGACACAGCTTAAAAAGGTTGATAAATTACAATATGATATAATTGCTATTGTAAGAGGCGGTGGTGGAGGAATCGAGAAATTGGATGACCTTAAAGTATTGGCTGCAATTATAGAACTAAAGACACCTATAATCGGAGCTATTGGCCATGTGGAGGAAAAGTTGTTTATCAAACAACTGGTAGATAAATGTGCTCCTACACCAAATGGCTTAGGACAATATTTTTCAGAAATGGTAGAAAGTGCCAATGAAAAGAAAACGCATTCAAGGGCAATTTTAACAGAACAGATAAAAAAACAATTCAAAGAACAGATTGATGCCGGGCATAAACAGAACAAAGAATTGCAGGAGAAATTGCGTGTGCTTACTGAAAATCAAAAGAAAGCAACTGAGGCACAAGAAATAGCAACAAAGAAGCATAACGAGCAAGTAGAAGCCGCTAATAAACTAAACAAAGAACTGCAAGATAAACTTCGTGTCCTGACAGAGAATCAAAAGAAAGCAGATGAAGAACAGCAGATAGCAAATAAAAAACATATAGAACAAATTGAGGCTGCGCAAAAGCAGAACCAGAGTCTACAAGAACAGCTAAAAACTCCTAATGAGAGCCAGAAAAAGCTTCAAATAATTCATCAAAAACAGCAGGAAGACTTAGGCAAGAATCTGACTAAGATGCAAGATGCGAATACTCTGTTACAAAAAAGTTTGGAAAAGGCTACCATGCAAAATGCAGAAACTTTGAAAGAGCTTAATCACGCAAAAGAGCAAGCAAAAGAACTCGAACATTCTATGTCCGAGCTTAAATCAAAGAAAGGCACAAATATATGGATGTGGATAGCTATATCTGCAATTCTTATATTACTATGTATGTTGGTTCTATAAAGGTTATACTTTTAGTATGGATTCAGAGATTCTAAAACAATATATCGCCATAGACTTGAAATCATTCTATGCTTCTGTGGAATGTGTGGAACGAGGATTGGACCCGCTTGATACCTGCCTTGTCGTTGCTGACCCGACACGGACGGAGAAGACGATTTGCCTGGCTGTTTCCCCTGCCTTGAAGCAGTACGGTTTAGGCGGCAGACCACGGTTGTTTGAAGTGGTACAGAAGGTTCGTGAGGTAAACCGACAACGTGGGCATCAGGGAAAATCCTATTCAAAATGTAAGCTTGATTCAAACAATGACCTTGCCTTAGACTATATTGTGGCCAAGCCCCGTATGGCTCACTACATCAAATACAGTACACGTATTTACGAGGTGTATATGCGCTATGTTGATCCAGAAGATGTGCATGTCTATTCCATCGACGAGGTGTTTATTGATGCAACACCCTATCTTTCCACATATAAGATGACGGCTCATGAACTGGCCATGAAGATGATTCGTGAGGTGCTGGCTAAAACGGGTATTACTGCTACTGCCGGCATTGGAACAAATATGTATCTGTGTAAGATAGCCATGGATATTGTAGCTAAAAAGATGCAGCCTGATAAGGATGGAGTGCGCATAGCGGAACTTGATGAGATGTCTTATCGTCGGCAGCTTTGGGAGCATACTCCACTGACAGACTTCTGGCGTGTAGGCCGTGGAATAGCAAATCGTCTCACTCAATATGGTATTATAACTATGGGAGATATAGCCCGTTGCTCGTTGGAACATGAATATTTCCTGTACAAATTGTTCGGAGTTAATGCAGAACTGCTTATTGACCACGCATGGGGATGGGAACCTGTGACAATGGATTTGGTAAGAGCCTATCGCCCTGATACACGTTCTATGAGCAGTGGGCAGGTTCTCCAGTCAGCCTATACAGTCGAGAAAGCCCGTATCGTAGTGCTTGAAATGGCACATTCCGTTTCTCTTGAACTTGTGGATAAGAAACTGTTGACAGACCAGATAGTCCTCACCGTAGGCTATGACATAGAATCATTATCCAACGGCATATATGAAGGCAATACTACCACAGACCATTATGGCCGGAAAATTCCGGTTCATGCGCACGGCACTACCAATATAGAACATCCGACCTCTTCGGGAAAGATTCTCATGGAGAAAATAGGAGAGCTATTTGACCGTATCATTAATCCGGATTTATTGGTGAGAAGACTAACCTTGTCAATAAACCACCTTGTCAGTGAAGTGGAAGTGAAGCCTGTAAATAATGTTGTGCAGCTTGACCTGTTTCCTGATTATGAAAAGATGGAACGAGAGAAAGCTGAGAAAGAAAGACTGGCTAAGGAGCGTCGCCGTCAGGAGGCAGTAATCCAAATAAAAAAGAAATTCGGTAAGACTCTATTCTTACAGGCCTGAACTATTCAGAAGGGGCTACACAAAAGGAACGCAACCAGCAGATAGGAGGACACCATGAGTAGATATGAAGATATAATAAACCTGCCTCACCATGTTTCCAAAAACAGGAGACCTATGCCGATGGAAAACCGTGCCGCTCAGTTCGCTCCCTTTGCGGCTCTCGTCGGCTATGATGATGCCATATCAGAGGCGACAAGATTGACAGACGCAAGAACTATGCTTTCTTCTGACGAAATGGAAGAACTGTCGCAATGCCTTAACCAAGCACTTGAAAATATCACGGAAAGGGACAGCTATACCTTCATCTATTTTATTCCAGATAATAAAAAGAGTGGCGGAAAATACGAAACCGTTACCGGCATTATAAAATCTTTCAACGAATATGAGCGAACTATTAAACTGGAGAATGGAGACATCCTACGGATAGATGACATCGTATCTATTTCAGGAGAAGTCTTTGACAAAGATTAAAACCTTTGATACCGAACAGCCATTCATCATCTTTACAGTTGCGACAGCAACTCGAATTTTGAGTAAAGGTCTACAATACTCCGACCCACGCCTCACGGCGCAAGTCGGAGTTCAGAACACATATCAGGAACTTATGCTGTAACCTTCGCCTCCAAGAAGCGGTGGGCATTGTCATTGACCAGCTTGATAATCCTGTCATGGAATTCCGTATTGGAGTTGCACACGCCACGGCTTTGCACCACTTTTCCTTTTGTGAGTGAGAACTCTACGGTTTCGATACGGTTGCCTTGTCGGTCGTGAGCCGACAGAATAACGGTATCAGTCTTTGCATAATACTCGCATTGGAACACGCAGTGCTTCATCTTTTCGCTCTCCGCCTTGTATGCCTCCAAGGAGTCAAGCACAGAAATTTCAATGTCATTGTCACGGATGACGATGCCGAAGAAGCAAGACTTGTTCTTATAGAAGTCCGCCTCGTGTCTTTTGGCTCTCTCCATCCGTTCCTTGTTCCTGCGCTTCTCCTCCATGAGGTTCATCTTGCTCAACCAACGGTCATGCTCGGCTTTGAGGTCTTTGGGGCAGATGTACTTTGTGTTATGGATGTCCCGTCCGCATCTGTCAAGCAGCCGGATGGTGTCACACCACATATCATAATCCTCCGGTTGATAATGGTGTCTTGCAGCTACCTTGTAGGACTGCCAAAACCTGTCAAGGTCGTGAGGATGGCTGATAAAATACGCTACGGCTTGTAAGTCCTTGGCTTTCATCATCGTCTCTATACGATGGTCGGAAAGCAAGGCATTCGCCAAACGCATGGGATGGGTATCGGGAAGTCTGCCCTTCATACCGTTGCGTCTTAGCTTAGGTATGACGGAATAATAAGGATAGACGTATGTATTGGAGATAACCCAATGAACATCTGTCATGCTCCTCAGTTCGATGGATGAAGCCCAACTGAAGCTGTCCTTGTAATAACCCAAAGTCCTTGCCAATGAAGTGACGGCAGTCTTTCCTTTGCTGTCAAGCCACAGACGGCACACCTCGTTACAAAAGGCTTCCATTGGCTTGCCTTTCCTGTAGTTGACAGTCAGCAGGAACACACGCTGCACTTGCATACCGTCCACCGCTTCAAGGGTGGAAAAGTAGCATGCCTCTTTATTCTTGCGTGCCAACGTATCAACCGTCTGCAAACGGTGTCCACAGTGGGGGCAACGTGCAGACTTTCCTTTTCCCTTATAGTCAAACTCCCCTCCACAATCGCCACACGTGCATTTATGCCCCGATGTGCGGAAAGAAATATGTTTCACGACGTTCCGTATAGCCCAATCAACCGCTTTTGAGCTGATGGCGGCCAGCCTCTCGTTGGAGGCTGCCACCGTTTTTCAAATTTCGTTCTCGGTTTCATGGCTTAAAAATCAAAAAGTGAGGGTTGGGGTTGTTTCGTCTCTTGCGGCTTGCTTGTCCTTGGCTTGGAGTGGCGCACTTGCAACTTGCGCAGCTCCTCCTCTTGGTAGCGTTTGAGGGCGAGTGCCTTTTGCTCCGCCTTTTCCTCCTCGGTCAGGTCTATATGACGGTTCACCACCACATCACAGTTAACAGGCTTTCCGATTTCCAGTGTAAGCTCATCAATAGCATGTACCGCCATTGAAAATACCTCCATGTCGGAGAAACCGCAACATCCCGACTGCTTCACCTCATTCAGTATATAAGTGACCACATCGTCAATGGTTCGTTCTGTGGTTTCATACTTGGCACGGAAGAGTTCATCCTCTTTTGCCCTGTTGTCAAGATAGTTCTTGATAATCTCCTTGAATTGTTCTGTTCCTTTCATATCCGTTCTGATTATATGTGTCCGTATGTTAGAAATGATACCCGAAAACCGCCCCAACATAGAGTTTGTCCCCGATTTCAAGATTGCCTATGATGGTCATCAGTTCCCTCGACCGTTCCGCCAGTCCGTACCCGTTAGAGAAGTCCGTTACAAAGAGCGCATCGGTGCAAAGCGGATTGAGGATGGCTTTCTGTAGTTGGTAAGCCGGACCGACCCATTTCATGATGTTCTCCTCGTTGATGTCTGCCATCCTTGTATGGATGGTGTCAAGATAGCTTTTTCGCCATTCCGCAAAACCGCTTTGGTATACAATCGTTTCTCCGTCCTCGTTAAGGGAAAACATCTCTTTTGGCAATATGTGCTCCACAAGGCAGCGGATGTTCTCTTTGCGTTCCTCTTCGCTACTCTCATAAGCATAATCAAGGGAAGTCATGTCCCCTGCTTCGATGTGGTCAACTCCGATATGTTCTTCCTTGCTTATCGGTTGGTTGCTGATTTGATAAATGATGCTGTGCATAGTCCTGATATTTGATGGTTCATAAATTGCTGTCCTGCAACGGCAGTGATTGGAGTATATCCATAAAGGGTATGGTGTTGATGTCCTTGTCGCCAAAAAGCACCTTCCATTCCGGCTTGACGAAAACCCGATGGAACTCATCAACCCTAAAACCTTTCAATGAAGAATAGCAGTCAATGGTGGCGAAGTTCCTGCCGTCCTTGCGGATGTGGGCATATTCGGGTGGCATACCGAAGCAGCACCTGCGGATGTCCTCTCTGTTCCATAGCAGCGTAAGTTCATACACACTGCCATTGAGCGTTACCTTTTCGTTCCTGTCTTTAAGTATGATAGCCATAGTTCTTAATTTTTTCCCTTTTGTTTGAAGCTTTTCGGCTTCTCGCTTCCGGGATGTTTACGATACCTGCCTCACGGAGGGCGTAAGTGCCATAAGGCAAACGTGGCCGACGGAAAGAGGACGGAATACCCAATTTGGCACAAATTGCGGAAGGCTGCCGGCCGCTTTCCGTGCAGCCAAGTGAAACGCCGTTTGCCGTCGGCACTGCCCTCCGTTTCTTTGTATCGGAAAATCCGCAGGGAGCGTGATGCAGGTATGGTGTGGAAAAAGAAAGCCCCGATGTTGGCACACCGGGACTTCATGGAATCAGTATCAAAAGAAAGGCCGTCACAAAAAAACCGACACCTTACCTGATAATAAGATGCCGGGACAAAAGTATTTTATGATGCAATCCGGAGAAAAGGATTTGTGCCTACATCAACGGCACCTCAAAGGATTTCACCACACAAAGGGCTTCCTTGTCGAGTATGAACCAGTATTCAGAGCGGTAGGGCTTGCCGCCCGAATCCTTGGCCTCGAACTCTATCTTGACCTTCCAGCCGTTGAAGGGCTGTCTCGCATGGCCATGGGGATTCCCTTCATAGACAATAAGTCCTCTCAACGCCGACATCACAGCCATCTGCCGCTCCATCAGGTCGGACATCGCCTTGTCATCGGGGTTGAAATTCTCGAAGCCGTTCGTTTCCTTCATCACTTTCTCGTTGATTTTCATCATCGCCATTGAAAGAGCCATTTTCTCATCCATGGTCACATAGTCCCTGCCGAACACGGAATCCGCCTTGCTGATAGCAAGTATTTTGACGGATTTAGGGTTATCGACCGAAGCCATCAATGCCTTCTCCGCCACTTCCACCGCCCGGTTCTCCGGCTTGCCGGAACAACTGACGAAACAAACCACGCCGCCCCAGAACAGAACGGCAGAAACCAAAATAAAGATAATCAGTGAACCCTGTCTCATACCTTCACGATTTGAAGTTTGTCAGGCGCAAGCCCCAGCCGTTTGCGGTAGATGGAGCCGTCATCCCGGTACATTTCCAGTTCGGAGGCGGTGATGCCCTTCTCGCAGATATCCGTAGCCTCGGCAAGCGTGATCTGGTGGCCGCCGATGTTACGCCAGATGCAAAAGAGCAAGGTTTCTCTTGATTGCCGTAGTTGGAGCAGTTGAACGCCCGGCTTCCCACACGGATGTCTCCGCCGCAGTGGGGGCACTTGCCGATGACCGGTCGCATATTTACCGCACCGTCATCCGCCAGTTCAAGTACGGTCGGGAAGGTCTTGCCTTCCTTGGTGGCAAAGCCGTCCAGCAGGATACGGCGTTTCTCCAGCAGCTCCGCCACTTCCCCGTCACCCATCTTGCGGTTGCCGATGATGCCGTTGATGTTGAGCACGCAGGACGGATTGTCGCCGATGTTATGCTCACAGCGGTAGCCCTTGCAGGTCTTCACTACACTGCCGCCGCACAAGGGGCAGCGGCCTATGATTTTCTTTTCTGTTTCCATTTTCTTATTTATTTGTTGTTACGATGTTCGTATTCCTTATTCCCTTACCATTTGAGCAGGTAGCCTTGGTTCCATTCCGCCACGATGCCGCCGATGATGTTCTTGCCCGACATCACGTTGGCCCAGCCTTCCGGGTCGAGGGAGAACCAGAGGTCGTTCCACGACAGCGTGCGCACCTGCCACGCCAAGATGAAGAGGTCTGTGTTGATGGCCTCCAGTCTTGTGACCACCTCGTTGGCGATGTAGTAGCGTTCCGAAGAGTTCAGCAGGTTCACCTTGTGCTTCTCGTTTTTCCCGTCAGAGCCTGTGACGTTATAGCTGCCCGAAGTGACCAGCTGTTTCATGAACGGATAGAGGGCAGCCATCTGTGTGGCCGCGTCCGTCAGCTCATCCGACACGATGGCGGCAATGGCCGTCCCTTTGAGGTTTCCGCCGACCGATTTTGTCAGCAGGCTGCAGTTCTTGGGGATTTCCGTTGTCACCAGTTCCCCTGCCCGTTTGATTTGGTACAGGTTCTGCATCGCTCCCTGCGCGTTCGACAGGTATTCCAGCATTTTGTCCTCGACGCTGTGGACACGGTCGAGGGCCACCGTTACGGCGGCTTCTGCGGCTATGATACGCTCCTGGAGTTTCCTCCGCTTCTTGTGGATGCTTTTCAGTTCCGCTGTCTGTGCCACAACCGCTGCGGTCAGGGCCGGGTCAGTCTGTTGGGCGAAGACGGGAACGCCCCCTGCGCCCAATCCCAACAGGACGGCAAAAGCCGCCAGTCGCTTTTTGATGAAGATTGATTCCATATTCCTTAGATTTTAAGACCGGCACTTCTGCGCCCGGCCAAGTTTTCCTCACGTTCCTCCTTATGTGGAGAGATAACCGGTGCCATCGGCTTGTTCAGCAGACAGTCATTCCAGTCCTTGAACGCCTTGGGCGGCAGCCATTGCCCCATCTTGTGACGGATGGAAAGGTGCTCGTTGACCTGTACGGTCAACGGACGTTCAGGGTTCAGCTCAAAAGTCTTTCCTTTGGCTTCCACTGACAGGATATTGTCTCTCTTATTGATTTTCATCGGGATGCCTTCCAGCAACGCCATCATGCGCAGCCCGTAGATGCGTCCGGCAAGGTCATTGTCGAAGCAGTCGTATGCACGCGCATCGGGAAACCGTTCCATCACACCGGTTATCTGTCTGTCCGAGAAGGTTCCTCCAAGCGACACAAGGGCAATGTCCGTTCCTAATTGTGCCCGGTTCACCTGATAGAAAGCCATCGCGTCAAATGCGGACTCGCAGAAGAACACGCTTTTTACGATATAAGGATTGCCGCCGGACAGGTCGGCACCCACGCCGATGAAGAGGAGTCCGTACCTGCCGCCTTTGACTTGTAACCGCCATATCCACGTATCTCGTAGCCTTGCGGCACGTTGCTGTGGCCGTTGGTGTAAGGAAAGCCGATGTTGTAACCGTCAAACTTCCCGTTCTGTCGGTCACGTATCAGGGAAAGGAACGGGGCAAGTGCCTTGACCGTTCCGTCTGAAAGCCCCCGTTCGGAGAAAAGCCGTGGAATCCTTTCCGTGTCTATCGGTTTTACTTCGTACCGTGAGGCATCGAAAAACGCGGTGGCTTTGACCGACTTCACATATTCGCGGTCTTCCCGGTATTCGGTTCGGGCATGTTGGCAAACCGTGCCATGACCTTGGCAATCTTCTGCCACTCGTCCTTGCCCGATACAGTGAAAGCGCTCAGGTTTTCCCGTATCAGCGTGACCACATCACCCTTTGAACCGTCCCGGCGGAAAAAGGTCTGTGCCGCCTTGTCGTTGGGATGGCTGACAATGATGGTGTCACGCCGGTTGCCGTTCTCCCCGAGCACCAGCTCTATGTAGCGTCCGACACCGGCCTTGCGGTCAAGCCGGTAGCCCAGCGCGTAGGCGATGTCATCGACACCCACCCGTGCTTTCAAGTCCTTGAAGTTTACCTTGTAGTCTGCCATAAGCCGGTCGTTTTACATCATGCTGATTCCGGTACCCGTTTTCTGTGTCCGCTGCATCACCGCCAGTTCCGGTCCGTAGGTCTTGCGTGCCGTCATGTGCAGGAACGCCGCCTTGTCCTTCATGTCCGTGAGCTGGAAATAGGTCTTGGCCGTCTCCTTGGAGACGTTTTTCAACCCCAACTCCACACCATCGTAGGAGGCGCGGATGGCGTAGCCGCCCGAACGGGTCTTTACGATGGCCGCGTTCTTGAAGGGTACTTCCTCGTCCGGACCTAACGGTACAAGAGGGTCGTTCTTGGCAAGGTACGGCTGTTCGCCGAGTGCCAGCCGCTGCTTGTCAACGTGGTCAAGAATCAGGTCGGAAGCCTTGTTCACGTCCGCCATGACGGAGACGATGAACTTCGGTTCCTGTTTCAGCACGCCTATCCATGAATCCAGATACGCTGCCGAGTTGTCGGTTACTTTGGAGTCAAAGCCCATCGAGTGGCTGATCATCGCTGCGGTCAGCTCCGCCACCAGTTCCTCCTTCGCATACTTCGGGTCGCCGAACTTGCCGCCCATGTCCCGGTTGAGACGTTCCGCGTCATGGTCGAGTGCGTCATCTCGTGCAGCATGGTGGAATAGAACTCCATGCCGCCACGGTAGGTGTCCTCCGGCGTGCCGCCGATGTTGAACTGCGCCTTCATGGGCAGCACAATGTGGTCTTTGGAGGGAGAGTAATAGGCCCCGTCCACACGCTTGTCCACCTGTATCGGGCAGAGCCAGGCTTGTGTCTCCACCATGCGATCGAGGGCGGAATGGGCGTACATCCCGGCAGTGTCACGGAGTTCGGGCACCTTGAACTTGTCCTGTAGTTTCTGCATCCGTTCCGGTTGAATCTCAGCCAGATTGGTCTGCTGCACGTTGTACACGGGGAAGGCCTTGATGAAGGGTATCACCTCCATTCCTTTCTTTTCCTCCTTGCCCAACGCACGGTATTCTTCCGAGCTGATGCGTTTGCCGTACTTGTCCTTCACCATCATGTCCCAATAGACCACGGGAAAGGCCTTTTCGCCTTTCAGTACGTGGGCTTTGAGGTTGTGCGCCTGCTTGAAGGTCAGATAGACCGGCAGGCGGTAGCCCATGGCCGCCGTCTGCAACTGGAGGAAGAACGAGTTGGAGCCGGAGTAGTTCCGTCCGCTGACGTTCTGGGGCAGTCCGGCAAAGCCTGACGCGCCGCCGATCCATCCCTGCTTCCAGCCGGTGTCTTTCATCTGCCGCATCCGCTCGATCATCATCCCGGCAAATCGGTCGAGTGCCGCCTGTCCTGCGTTGCCGGATACGGACGTGGTATCAGTTCCAGATGCCATAGTCCTCGTCATCCATCATCTGGCGGTCCATCTGCTCGATGTCCGTCTGTTCGACATAAAACTCCGCCGACTCGTCGGACGGGTCTGTGCCGTGCGAGCGGCACCATTCCAGATACTCCCGTGCGTTGTCACCCTCCATGACAAAACGGAGGTGGCCAATCTTGCCTTCCTGAAGGAGCTGCACAAGCTCCTCATGTTTCATTGCTGACATAATATTGTTCTTGTTTATGGTTTGACGAATTGGTTTACATTTTCATGGAGGCGGATTTCTCCACCTTGGCGGTATTCGCTGCGAGCAGCCCGGTGATTTCCGTGTTCAGGTACTTGGCGGCTATCTGCTCCCGTGTGGCGGTCTTCGCCTTGAAGAGGGAATAGCCGTCGTCGAAGGAGATTTCCTGCCTGGTGGTGCGCCCTTTCTCACCCATGTCCACCGATACCTTCCACTTGTTGTCGGCACGGTCTTTGGCCACACGGACGCCATTCTGGTCAACGCCTTCGGGAAGACGGTATTTCTCGTAGGCTGATTTCAGGTGCAGGCGTTCGCCGAAGTTCCGCTCCACCAGCTTTTCAGGTGTCACCACCCGGTCAAAGTAGGCGTTCAGGTCCTGACGGGAAGCGACGGCGGACATCTTGGCCTCGCCGACCTGCGCGTAGAACTTGTATTTGCCGAAGTCGGGACGCTGCTCGTCCTTCTCCTTGTACACGTTGAACTTCTCCACGGTGATGCTGCCTTCCGGCCCGGCAATCGACTTGGGCATCCTGAACGCCTCTTCCGGCACTTTCGGCATCAGCTTGGTCGGGTAATAACGCTCCATCAGCTGCGGTACCGTCAGCTCCTTCTTCTGGTAGGCGGCGAGGTCGGCGGCATCCATCCGCTGCGGTTTCAGCTGCTGCCCGTCCATCTTGGCGGTGAAGTACCATCCTCCGGGTTGGTCTTGCTCTGGTAGGCATGGCCGTGGGTCACTTTCTCTCCGTTGGCTGTCACCATCTGCGGCTCGCGCGGCTTACGCTCCTGTTTCTCTTTGGCTTCTTCACCGTCCTTGGTCTTCACGGCGGTCCCGGTTTTCTCTTCCTTGGCAGGTTTCTCCCCGGCTGCGTTCTTCACTGTCCGGACAGGCTCTTCCTGCGCGGCCTGTTCCTTTTTCTTCTTTGCCATATCTGAATGATTTGATTGGGTTTGTTCCTTTTTCACGCCCTCCTTCGCCATCTTCGTCAGCTTGGGGTCTTCCACCTTGTCGCAAATGGCGACCCTCGTCCCTGCGCGTATGAGTTTGGGCAGGTAGGTGTCGAGCTTGTTGTATGGGAACATGGTCATCTTCATGGGTTCCTTCTCGCCGGGAATAATCCTGTCGGTGAGGGTTATAGCAAGTATGGCGGCGGCCTTCACCGCGTCCTGCCGGTATATCTCATAGAAGTCGCCCGTCCTGAAAAGGAGCATCGCGTCGGGATGCTTCTTCTTCATGTCATCGAACTGCCTGACGAGTCCGGTGTTTTCATCCGTCTCTTTCTTCTTTGCCATAGCTGTCAGCGTTTAAGACCGTTACCGATATTCTCTTCACGCAATGGTTTGAGCGTCAGGGCACGCTCCTTGGATTGTGCGTCCACCACCTGCTGGTACTCCCAGCGGTTCTTGTCGGTCATCACGAGGCCGAGGTATTCGGGGTGCAGGTCGTCGTAGCGGAGCTTCTGCTGCCTTTCCCATTCCTTCATGTCGCCCTTGATGAGCTTGAACCCCTGTGGCTCTTTGAGATCGATGCCCACGGAGACCTTCTCGCCGCCCACGTTCAGCTCCACGGGCTTGCCGTCCCGTACCTGCTGCTTCTGCTGCGTGCCCAGTTCGATGTCGTTTACCTTCTCCATGTCTTTGAGTTTCCGTTCCATTTCGATGTCCGTCACCCTGCGGTGGATGACCGATTTCGTTTCCGGGTCGAGCTGTAGGTACTGCTGTGTTTTCTCGCCGTTCACCTCCACGGCTTTTTGAAGTACCTCGCCTTTGGCCAGCCGTTCGGCTTCCTGGGGTGTCAGTCGGAGTACCTTGTTCCGTTCCGTTTCGAGTTCCGCCCGTACCGGGTAGGCTAAGAGGGCGGGATTGCCGTCCTTGTCGGCGGTCATCTGTAGTTTGAGCGGCAACGTGATCACGTCACCGTTTCGGGCACTTATCGACACCTGCATCAGCGGTGTGACCTCTCCGGATACCAGCCTTTCCTTTACCTCTTGGGGCAGATTGTCGGCCTTTTCACGGTCGATGCCCAACAGTGCCAGTTTCTCGTATGGCAGCTGTTCGGATTGATTTCTGTTGTGTAATTCCATTTGACTGTTGTTGAGCTGTTAATTTTGCGGCCGTGGCCGTTGGATGCCACAAAATTATTTGCTGTAACCCCCTGAAAAAGAAATGCGCAACACTATTCTGACAATGTTCACCGCGATGCTGCTGCCTATAGCGGCATCCGCACAGTTCTACACGATTACCAAAGAGACGGAAGTCCAGCTGCCTCCGGTTATGAATAGTACCATAAGTGCTGATAATAAGGGAGAAACATCAGTTAACTGCACTGAAACTATAGGGAAAGACACGGTGACTGTTCCAAAGGACGGCCAAGCTGTCAATGCTCCCAAAGCCCGAAAAGGTGACAAAAGGATGTCCCTGAAAGTGACAACGGGAAAGTCGGAAAAAGTAAATCCGGCGACACCGGATGCAGGACTTCCCGAACTGACAATTCCTAATCTCTATAAAGAAATAGTAAACAACGGCATCCGCCATCCGAAAATAGTATTGGCACAGGCCATTTTAGAAACGGGGTGGTTCCGTTCAAAAGTCTGTCGCAACCGGAACAATCTTTTTGGCTTGACCAATCCACTGACAGGACAATACTTCGAGTTTGGGCATTGGACGGAAAGTGTACGTGCTTATTATACGAAGGTACAGTACCGGTATAAAGGTGGCAACTACCTCGTGTGGTTAAGGGATATTGGCTATGCGGAAGACCCCAATTATATTCGTGAAGTAATACGGGTACTGAAAACATTATAGCATTTTCAGAATAATATCTTTTTCAATTGATTTTGCAGTACTTAAGAATGTGATATAAGTCAAATACAAGTTATAGTTGTATTTTTTACGAATTTCATTTGTAATATAAAACTTTTATCGTATATTTGCAGGCAAATGGATTTACTTTCAAACATACAAGTCACAAAGTCAATCTTATCAGAAGAAAAGGCTGGAACGTTCATGACCTCTTTAGATGTAATCCAAAAGGTTATGAATGTACCAATGTGCGCATTAGCCTCATTGCTAAGGGCGAATGGGTATGATAATATTGATGATACGTCAAGCCTTTGTATAGATGAAAAAAGGCTTGAGATTTTCGCAGAAGCCTATGTGCGAAAAATCCGAAGTTATTTTATTAGTTCTCTTCGCAACGTTAGCAAACTTCCCCCAAAAGAACTAAGTAGTTTCAAGCAGTTTATTGAACTCTTTAAAAACAAGAATTTACAAAGAGAGCCTTCGAAATGGTCAGACATTGATGTCGAACATTTGATAGAAGTCTTTAAGGAAAAAGTAAAAAATGAAACACCTTCCAAACTATCCGCATATATTACTCGATTGACGGATTTGTTTGAAAAAATAACAGTAGATAAAAAAGAATTAGCTTTCCATCCTTTAGGTTTCGCAATTAGACCTACTTATGAGGTTTATTCTGCTAATGAAAAATTCCGACTGGAAAACCAAGTATTAGATGCTGTTATTCAAAGCTATTATTACATAGCGAAATCAACCTATGTTAAACAAGGATGGCACATAAATTTCCTTATAAGAAATATCTATGTAGCCGCAAGGTATCATATATTCTCTTCTGACTCTGACGATGATTTTAATAGTAAAAAGAAAATTGCATCCTATAATTAATTTTACTATTCAAATTATTTTTTATGAACAAAGAAGGTATTTTAAAAGAAATAAAAAACAGTAACCTCACGGAAGAGTGTAAAACAGAAGTCATTCAGATTATTGAACAATATGACAAAAATAGAGCTGAAGAAATTTTGCCTCTATTGTTCAAACTAATCGAAATTGCACCTACGCTTATAAAGCTGTTCTGTGGCCATTTATAAACAACAAAGATTATGGATATAGGAAATGCCATAAAATTACTTAGAAAGAGAAAAGATATTTCCCAAAAAGAATTGTCTAATCTGTGCGGAATTTCAGCAAATGCATTGTGTAGCATAGAATCCGGAGGTACGTTTCCTTCTAAAAGCACCATGCTAAAATATGCAACGCGCTGAAAATTCCAGAGTCTTATCTTTTATTATTCAGCATTTCAGAAGAGGATATTCCTGAAAATAAAAGGATTTTGTATAAAACACTATGCGAATCAATAAAGGAGGACCTTATCCAGAATCTTTGATATGATGATTCTCACAATTTTGGTGGTAGAAGAGAACATACATTTAATTTGTATGTACATTACCTCTCTACCACCAATTCGCGAGACCAAAGATAACCATAAGATGCGCCGGATAAAAAGAATAGAACCCATACTTTGCTGTATTACCATGTATGAATCCTCTTGTTCCATCATATAAGCAGAGTACCATACACGCAAGCAATGCCCCAGCTATCCCGTAGTGCATTATGAGCGGAAAAGCACAGAACAACTGCGTCATTCTACCAAAGGGAGAAGCATACTTGTAACTACATCCCAACAAGTAAAAGATGACTATCATCAATATGCCTCTCCATTCGTAATCCACACCTAACCATGCGGCCAGCCACGCTATCATTAGGATTACACAACAGCAAAATACGCGGTACTCATGTAGTTTCTCAAAAGCGGCTAAAGCTGTTATTCCCAAAGCCAAAGTGAACATCACGTTATGCGTACCGTCCGCTCCATCCAGCAGATACCACGGCACTTCACTGATTACGGCGAAAAGCAGGAGCTGCAAAAAATATCTTCTTCGGTTTCGGGTGTGCCGGAAGCCCTCCGCAATCAAGAAAGCGAACACCGGAAAAGCGATACGTCCGATGCAACGCATCGTTTCATAAAGCAATGTGCCATCTTCCAGCAGGTAATAAGCCGAGTGGTCAACCACCATTGAAAGAACAGCAATGACCTTCAATGCGCTGCCACTCAGTTTCGGCAGGGCAGAGAATCCATGTAATGTACCTGACACATCCATAAGCTATCATCATGCCCAACAGTTCCCTGACCATATCCTCGACCTCCTGGTTGACCCGTTTGAAATTGCGGTTCAGCATGATTTCTTTCTCCCGGTCATTCTTGAACTCGTAGATTTTAGGAAGCGGAACGTAGTGGTCTTCCTCCTCCTTTATCTTCTTCATGTCGAAGTGCGTCTTGCAGAAATACTTCGTGGTCTTGAACTCTTCCGACTGCTCTATGTCGAAACGGTTGAGCATCCTTTCGTCCGTGGCCGTGAAGTCGCGTGCCGCCTGGCCTGCCAGCCAGCCGGTAGCCATGTCCGCAATCTTCGCCGCCGGGACGAGGTAGTCCATCTTCTCCGATATGGTGGTGGAGACCTTCTGGTCGTTGATGGAGATGGAGCGTGAGGTCTGCTTCGCCTTGCCGAAAACGTCATTCTGCGCCCATTCCAAGGTCTCCTTGTTGCGTGCCGCACCCATGAAGATATTGCCGCAAGTGGTGATTATCTTCTGCATCCCCACCTTGCCATAGTCCGCCTCCAGCTGTGGAAGTTCCTGAAAGCCCAGCGTCACGGCCACCTTGTTGGAGCGTGCCGTACCGATAAGACGGTCTATCTTGTGGAAGTACAGGGTGGGCAGCTCGTCCACGATGATGCTCACCGGGATGTTTCCTTTGGAGTTGACCCGTGTTATCAGGCGGTTGAGCACGAGGGCGTTCAGCGAACCGATGACCTGCTCCTTTTCCGGGTCGTTGGCAATCACGAGGTAGCTCGGATGCTCCCTGTCTGAAATCTTCAAGTCAAAATCATCCCCGGTAAACACCCAGTAGGCTTCCGGTGACACCAGCCGGGCGGCATTCACGCGGAGCGTGCCCACCATGCCTTCCAGCTGGTCGTTCGCTTTATTCTCGTAGGCACTCTTGAACGGCGCCATCAGAGAAGCTATCTTGTCATCCTGCATCAGAATGTTGAAAACCTGGTCGTAGGGTCTGCCAAGGAACGACAGCACATGTGGCATGTCCGAATACTCGCCCGTAACGGTGTCAGGCTCCACCTCGTTGCCCTCCTCGTCCTCATACCAGCAGCGGTCAATGACAATCCGTTTCCCTGTCCGGTCTTTATAGGAAAAACCGTTCAGCTCCACAAACATACGGTCTTCATCGGTAGAAACATCATTCCCGTTTTCATCCACGAAGTCCAGCACCACGTTCCCTTCCTCGTTGACGGCATTGAAATCATCCCAGTTCCGTATCACCAGTTCCAGTTTCTTTCCCTCCAGTGAGACAAACCGTTTCAGCCGCTTCCCGTTCCTGAACCCGACCGGGTGGAAGTTCACGAAGAAATAGATGATGGCCGCCAGAAAGTTCTCCGCTGAGTTGGTGAAGAACGCTTCCGATCCGCCTTTCTTCTCGCCGCCGCCCTTATTCAGGGATGCCAGCAAAGTAGCGGCCGTTTCCGAAGCCGCCGCCAAGTCGGGAATGTACTTCCGCTGTATCGGGTTGATGCGGTTGGAATACTCCACATCAGTAAAGTTGACGATACGGAATCCGCAATTATCAGGCAGTTTCCCTGCCTTGCGGTTCTTGCAGAACTGGTAGAACAGCGTCTTGGCCAGTGTCGGGAACTTGAAATCGTAGCACATCATGGCAAAACCCTTGGCGGCGTGCTGCCGGATGAACGGGTCGATGATGCCGAAGGACTTACCCGAACCCGGCGTCCCCAATACAATCGTCCCACGGAAGGGATTGATGATATTGATCCAGCCCCTGTGCATCTTCCGCTTCCAGTAGTATATCATCGGAATGTTCACCGAATAGTCGTTGCTGACCAAAGCCTCCGACTGTTGGAAGGATTCGTTCTCGAAGTTGAAGCGGTCTTCACCCACCTTGTAGTTGTAATACTTGGCGATGCGTCCAGCCCCTGATGCACCAGCATTGTCCCCACCACCGAACAGACGGCATAGAGGATGCGGTTCGCAGGGAAACCCATCCAACTGATGCCGAAATCCATCCCGTGGAAGACGAAGCACAACCCTACAAAAGTCAGTCCTGCCAGTACGGGATAGACGACCATCGTCCTCACGTTGAACTTCAAGGCCTTCTTAGCCTTCGTGCCGATGCAGACCACACAGATGCAGACCAGCTCCGTCACCTTACAGCCCGATACCGAGTTGAAAATCTTGAAACGTCCCAGCAGGTCGAGGAGGAACTGCGTGATGCGGTTGTCCGCCGTCACCGGCAGGTTCATGACAATCTCTATGATGAGAAAGATGTAAATGCAGCTGCGGAAGTAGTTGTACATCTGCTGCTGTTCCCGTGTTTCCTCAAATGCCATATCCGTGTTCCTTTCTGTTGATGGTTAAAACGGTATCTTGAATCCGAGCAGCATACCGTTTCGGAACGTGTCTCCGTGTATGAAGTTCACATTGTTCTTTTGGGTAAGGGAGAACTCCCATCCGTTACGGAACACATAACTGTATTCAAAGCCTCCCTCCAGTCCGAGGAAGAACTTCCTTTCCACCGCCCCGAACTGCGGCCCGAAGCGAAAGCGCAACATTCCGTTCTTGTAACGGGCAAGGCGGTGCTTGTACACGATGCCGCCGTCCCAATAGTAACCTTTCCAAAAATCTGGCTTCCGCCAGTGGTTGCCGACCTCACCGAATACCTCCAAGGCATTGCCGTAGGCCAACGGATGCTCATAACCGACAGTCGCGTTGAGCGTGGAGGGGAACAGGAAGCCGGCATTGACCGTCAGTTTGCCGTCCTGTGCGGACGCACCAATCGTTACCACCGCACACAATAAAGCGAATATCAATTTTTTCATGGCTGTGAGGGATAAGTGATGTAATAATAGGGATAGTAGGCCGCGTTTTTCAGGATGTCCGAATCAAAGCCGTCGGCATGTAGGATGTCCTCGTATTCGATGGTCAGCGTGATGACACGTCCGCTGATCTGGTTCTCAGAAATCTCCAGCCGCAAGACCTTCTCGTCCGGGAACGTCAGCTTGGGTAGCACCAGCACGTTGCGGTAGCTCTTCTTGAACTTTCTGACATGGTTCAGGGAGAATACGGGAGACAGCTCGATGGTCTGCGAGTTGGTCGCCTTGGTCTCCTTCTTGTCGGTCAGCTTCACCCTCAGTTCCTCAATATCGTATGCGATCTTCGTTTTGTTCTGCAGGGAGTAGTCGATGAAGAAGTAGTCCCCAACGGCGTAAATGTTGTTGACGACGGCCTTCATGCCGTGCGCTCTTGACACAATCTGGTTGTATTTCCGTCCGCTGCCATAGACCGCCCACGCATACCGCGCCATTTCCGCCATCGGCATGGTGACCTCCGGGTTGATGTAGGACTGCGTATGGCTGTAAGGCACCTCGAAGATGGAAGCGGCCATTTGGGGCGACTGCGTATAGAGGATGTCGTACTGTGCGATGTGCCGCTCACCGATAAGCGTCAGCGTGCCCAGTAGCTCGTTGTCCCTGTAGCCTGCCTCCGGTATGGAGTCGCTTCCACAGGACGGTTTTATACGGACAATGTTGTCGGTACACTGGTTGCCGGCAATCTTCGTGGTGGAAATATCCACCATCTTGATGTTCTCCGGCATGACGATGTGCGTGGTCACTTCCCGGTTGACATAAATCCTTTCGTTGGCCGATGCGCCGGCAGCCGCCATAAAGAGGGAAAGGAAGCATAAAAGCATTTTTGATTTCATAGTGCGTATATTTATTATTTTACGGATTATGTTGCCTATCTCGCGTCATCCGAGTTGATTAGATAGACGATGGTGTTGTATTTGATTTTCGCCTTGTTCTTCCGGATATTGGAAGAGATGGCGGACGTGGCGGAGTTGTACATATTTTGTAGGGCTTGCAGGGCGATGGCCTCGCCTGAAATGCCCGAGCCGTAGCGTCCTCCGACTCCAAGTTGATATTCTGCTGCACGGTGCTGGCACCAGCGTCCTTCACGAAATCCCTGAAAGCCGATTCGGGGACGTAGAAGCCTTCCATGCCGTCGTTGTCAAAGACCGAGAGTTTCACTTTGATGAACTTGCCACCCACAAGGATGCTGGTGACCGCCGCGCGGACACGCTGCCCTCCGAAGCCTGTCACCGTCCCGTACAGATAGGTGCCCTTCCGCAGTTTCGTGCCGCTGACCGTCACGTCATCCAGCAGCTTGAAGCGTAGCCGGGTGCCCTCGCGCGCCTTGGTGGTCTGGTCAATCATCGCCCGTATCAGGTTGGCTTCCGCCGCTTCATCGGGTGCCGATACCGTATGGAACTTTCCGGCACCGGCATCGGATGATTTGACGACAAGGTTCGGCCGGTTGCGTTCTTTTTCCTCCATGCGTACCTTGGCGATGGAATCCGCCCGTTGTTTTCGGGCCGCTTCTTCCGCTTCGGGATTGCCGAAACCCAATCCGCTCTCGATGGCTTTCTGCCGTTGGTAACTTCGCCGCTGGATTTCTTCAAGGTCACGGGCGAAATCGTCCTGTGAGACATTGCCCGAAGAACTGCTACCGTAGGCGTATGAATTGATGTGCTTCCTTGATTCGGCAAGGGAACGCTCCAGTTCCTCCATTTCCTGCTGCTGGCGGATACGCTCCGCTTCGGCGGCGTCGAGCTGTTCAGCTCCTCCTCGCTGTAGCCGTGTTCCAGCTCCTCCTTGTCCTTTTCCTCCTCGCCGATGGCACCGACGGCGGTAAAAGCGTCCTCGTCACCGAAACGCCGGGACATCTCGGTCATCTTGTCGCCGGCTTCCTCCGCATTGGCCTCCGGCAGTTCCATGTTGATGCGGTCGGTGGCCACTGTCTGCCGCGTGTCACCGCCTCCCCCAAAAGTCTGCATCACGAAGTACACTAACGCGCAAAGCGGCACGAAGACCACCAGCGGAAAGATGTACTTGGGTTGTTTGAAGTTGATTTTCATCATGGGTTATCGTTGTTTTTGAGTGATTTGACAATGCTTTCCAGTTTCCCGTACTGCCGGACGATGCGGACGGAATCCGCACGGCTCTTGTGGGGCAGGGCTATCATGGAGTCCAGTTCCTCGCGGAGTGCCTGCCCTTCGGCGGCCAGTTCCAGCAACGTCTGCCGCTGTACGCCCTTGTTCGCCTGTATGGTACGGAAACCGCTGAAAAGCGGTTCCATGCTGGCGATGGCACTGATGTCTGGTTCCTGCCCATCGTTCGGACGCATACCGTCCAACGTGACGGTGACTGCCAACAGGAAGGACAAAGTGCCCACCACACAGGCACAGGTGCGCTTGGGATGTTTCCTTGCCCAAGCGTTTGCCAGCCTGATTCTTGCGGCCAGCCGGTATTTCGTGCCAATGCTGCCCAGCTTGGGCTGCAACCATGCCTTTATCTGGTCATGCGTCTTCAAGCGGTGGGCACGCCCTATTTTTCTGAGTGATTTCATATTTTCTTTGATAAGGTGTTACACGTCAATAATCCAAATCCTTGTTCTCTATCGTCCTCCAGTTCGTGATCATCAGCCCGTGCGGATTGTTCCTTGTCCTCGGCACGTTCTCGATGTAGCCGGTCGTGACCATCGAACGCTTCAAGTCCTTGGTGCGCCGCTTGATAAGCTGCGTGCCGTAATAGGTGAACTTCCGTTCATGCTCGTCCAGCAGGATGGAGTCGCACATGATGGTGCAGACCGCCGACGAGGATATGATGTCCGAATAGAAGCCGTTCTCGTCCAACGCCTGTTTCTGTTTGAGTGCCGTACCGTCCGCCATGTACATCGCCTTGCCGAGCGTCCACTTGATATAGTCGTTGTCGGGCGGCAGGTTGAAGAAGTACTGATGGAAGAGCTGGATGTGTGCTTTTGCCTCCATGGTGAAGTTGGCCTCTAACTGGGCGCGTTCCGCAAGGAACGGGATGTCGCCGTCAAGGACGTATATCTGCTGCCTCTCCTTGTTGACCAGCGAGATGCAGCACCAGACGGTGAAGCCGCAGATGACGGCGCAACCGGCGATGGTTGCCACTACCGTCATCATGGCGAGCCTTGTTTTCTGTGCCAATGATTCTATGAGCATATTCTTTCTTGTTTGATGTTGTTACTACCTATGATTTGAGGGACTTGCCCACAGAACCTGCGCCGCCCACCGCCGCGCCTACGGCACCTCCCGCCGCCGATCCTGCCGTGCTCGTGATGCCCATTGCCGCCGAACCTGCCACAGAACCTGCTCCGGAGCTTACGCCGCCGGGAATCAGCCATGAGGCCACTTCGGGAACAAAACGGATGATGTACGCCCCCACGAGCATACCCATGGCGTACATGCAGTTGGATCCGATGCCCTGCAAGCCGAGTGCGCCGATTTGCGACCATGAGTTGACGGAGCCGTGCAGGAGGTGGTTGTAGGCCACCAAGTCCTGCTGCAGGTTGTATAGGAGGATAAAGTCGATATAATAGAGGCACATGTAGGTCACGAAACCCCAAAGCGAGAGGGAGAGGTATTTCGACATCCACTGGCTCCATGCCGAGTTCCACGGCGGGGCGAGGGAGAGGGCGAACATGATGGGGCAGAATATCACCATGATGGCCATGAAGATGCGCTGCGCCACGAGGATGCCGTAATAGGACATCTGGAAGATCAGCTCGCCCACGAAGCGTATGACGTCGTTTATCCACTCGCTCATTTTCGTCTCTGCCGCCACCGCCGCACGCTGGGCGTAGTTGTTGATGGTGGTGCCGAGGTTCTGCACGTTGTAGATGAGCTTGTCCCACCATGCCGCGTCCTGGCCGATGGCGGCCACCTGCTGGGCGGTGGCGATGGAATCCTGCACCGTCCTGAGCCGGTCAAGGTACTCGCCCTGCTTCTGCGCCACTTTCAGCTCGAAAGCGGCCACTTCCTTGTTCTTTGCCTGCGCCATCGCTTTAGTAGCGGATTCCAGTCCCTTGCCGGGCACCTGCAGGGCCGAGCATATCCACGAAGAGGAGGAGATGCAGATGGAGATTCCCACGATACGGAACAGCTTCATCACGTCCATGCCGCGCCGTCCGAGCATCATCATCCAGCACTCGTAAGAGCCGACACAGAGCGCGAGGCACAGCCCGATCACCCGTGCCATCCCGACCGCATCGCCCAGCACCGCCACGTTGGGAAATGTTTCCATGGCGACCAGCAGCTTATCAAGGCTCTCGTCGATGGCCGGCAGGCTATAGTCAGAAGTGTACATAATAGATTCATATTCTGTCTTTGTTTGTAAGTGTCCTAATAATGCGTAGCTGCCACCGCGCACAGACGGGCGGTACGGTCCACCAGTTCCTCCATCTTCGCCTTGGCTTCCTCGTATGCCTGCTGCCGCTTGGCGTTCTCCAGCCCGTAGCCGACTCCCGTCTTGTGGATATAGGCGATGTCCGCACAAAGGATCTCGTTCTGACGGCTCAGCTCGTCCACCTGATGTTTGAGTTTGCCGTCGCTTTTCTTCATGCAATAGAGCAGTCCGTCCGTGATGCAGCCCTGCATACGGTTGAACTCGTCCTTGTAAGAGGCGTAGGTCAGATCCACGTTGCGGTCCGCCTCCCTCAGCAACTCTTCCTTGTAAAGTTCCTCTATGTGCGTCCGTTCCTCTTCCACCTTTTTCACTTTCTGGCGTTGGGTCTCTTCCGAGGTCACACGTACCGGCATGATGCGCTTTACACTGGACTTCGGTTCTTTGAAACGTACCCGGAAGCCCGACTTGAAACCGGCCCACTTCCAGTACATTTCCGCACCGGAATATTTATTATGGAGGAAGTAATAGTACCAGTCAGGTGCAAAGTCCCAAGGGCCGTTCTCCATTGACTGCCATTGTTTCGCCTTCTCGTTGTCACGGGACGGCCTTTGGGCATAGCCTGCAAGAGGAAGTCCTATAAGCATTATTCCGATAATGATTTGTCTAACTTGCATATCCTTGTTTCCATTTGTTGATGACTTTGTCCGCTATCTCGTCCTTGACGCTGGAGTTCAGGATTTCCCAGATGTAGTCCGGCTTCCAGCCGCAATCGGTTATGAGAAAACAGTACAGGTTCGCGTTGTCGATGATGTACCTCGCCTTGTCGATGGTGGTTTTGAGCGTCATCACCAGATTCAGCTTCTCGTCCATGGAGGCTTTCATCAGGTTGATGCCGGAGGCGGCCACGGAAGCATATAGTTTGTAGCAGTGTTTGACTTCACGGGAAATGGCTACGTTGGCATCCGCATAGTACCATGCCACGAATGGTTTCTTGGATACGTGGCTGAACGTATTGGATGTAAAGTCCTTGTAGTCCCTGACCAGTTGGTACAGCGAGTTGGCAGTGGAGGATATGGCACCGGCCAGCACCAGATAGGAATGGGCGTTACTCAGCTTGGTGTCGAGCGTGGTGCGGACATCGTTGAACTTGACTGCCCCTTTGGTGAGCAGCGACTGTTCGCCAAAACTGGTTGCCACACGCTGCAAGGCCTGGTCTTCGTCCTTCTTCACGGCTTTGTGCAGGGCAATCAATGCCTCGATGGTCGGCAAGTCCTTCGGCAGGACATAGGCGGAGACCTTCACCGGCTGCAAAAAAGCCAAAGCCAGCACAAGGGTAAAGAGTACCATTCTTATCTTCCAATGTTTCATAGCTGTATCATCAAAGGGTTAATAATTTGCCGCTACCAGTCCGTTCCAGTCCTGAATCAGGCCGCCGACTTGGTTTTTCATGGTCACTACGTTGGCCCAGCCTTCCGGGTCTATGGCGAAGAATAGGTCGTTAGCTGTCGCGAACTGCGCCATCAGCATCATGCCCTCCACCTTGTAGCGTATTTCCATCAGGTCGGTATAGATTCGGTTGGCCAGTGACAGCCGTTCATAACGGTCAAGCAGGTTGTAGCCGTCGCTCTTCTTTTCCGCCGTGCCTTGTCCTTTGAGGGGATTTTGCACCTTGGCGTTGTTCACGATGTTCACGAAGTTACCTACCAGTTGCTGTGTCTCCATCACGAGGCCGCCCAGCTCCGTCAGGCAGGCGAGCTTGTTCTTGAACTTGGCCTTATTCACCGTGTTTATCAGTTCCGGCACGTCTTTGAGTATGTCAAAGGCGCACGTGCCGATTTCCTTGTAGTACAGGCTCTCCGTCCCGAAACCCGAAATGTTCTCCATCGTGAGCTTGTAGAGTTCCTTGATGGTGGCCATGCTCACCGAATAGAGTTCCACCTTCTGCTTCTTGGAGGCGATGGAATCCAGACGCTGGTTATGCTGGTCTTCTATCAGTTTCTGTGAGGCGGTATTGGCAGCCACCACCTTGATGCAGTTCTTGTCAATGACAACCTTCCATCCGGCAAACACCGGGGTTGATGCGGTTGCCATTAAAACCATTACCAGTATGTATCGTAACTTTACCATTGTGACATTACCTTTTGATGTTCATTTACTTTCCTTGCAAATTCCAGATATTTCGGACTTCCTGCACGTTTGCGGTCGGCTTCGATACGGGTTATCGCCTCCTGCATCGTGCCGTAATGGGCGAGGTATACCTTCAGGGCTTCCTTTTCGCTCCGTTCGGTCGTGTATGCCCAGTAACATTCCGGGGCTTCCTCCACACCATACACGTCCGAGTTTTGCCCACGGCATATCCACACCTCTTTGAAGTAGCTGCGCCCCTCGCGGTTGTTCAGGGCGTTGATGGTGAATATCTGCTGCCGCTGGATGGGCGTGAGACCCAAGATGGCGGCTATCTGCTCATACCTGTCCTTGAACTTTGTCTGGTCCAGCAGTATCTTCACGTCGGAGTTGTTGATGATGGCCTCCTTGACGATGGGCGAGTCAATCACGTCGTTCAGCTCCTGTGTGACCACCCCGGCGATGCGTGGAATTTCCTGACCGTTTTGTACAAATATTTTATGTATTCCGCCATGGTGGGTGAGGCGATGGCTTTCCATGCCTCTTCGATTATCAGGGCTTTGCGCCCTTTCTTGATGCGCATCTTTTGCAGGAACACGTCCATGATGATCAGCACCACGATGGGGAAAAGCACGGGGTCATCTTTTATCTTGTCAATTTCAAAGACAATGAAACGCTCGTCGAAGAGGTTCACGTCAAGGTCGGAGTTCAGCGTCACTTCCAGCTCGCCGCCCCGGTAGAACTGTTTCAGGATGGCGGCGAAGTCCCGGATGTTGAACTGGATCTTCTCCTGCGAAACGATTTGCGGAATGCGCTCCAGTGCGAACTCATAGTAGGAGTTGAAGGACAATTCCGTTACTTTCAGCCTGCGCTTCTGCTCCTCGATATGGTCAATCTGCTTGTCTATCTTGATAAGTATGGAGTTGTTGTACAGTTCCTTCTTGTAATTCTCGATAATCAGCAGGGCGCGTTCCTTTTCCCCTTTGCTGGCCGCCTCGTCCCGGGCAAGTGCCAAGAGGGAACGGCACTGTCGGAGCAGTTTGAGCCGCCGGGCTTCTGTCGGAAGCATCAGTGCCTTGCTTTCCGATTGCTTGTCGGTTTCCGCATCCTGAATTTGGGCGTCAATGTCCTCCATGCTGTGGGAAAACTTGTCATAGTCCTCTTCCATCTTGGAGGCGACCAGCAGTTTCTGCCTCAGTCCTTCGCGCTCTTTCTCTGTGAACTTGGTAAAGGGATGGAAGTAGGCTTCGTAGTATTCCACGATGGTCTGGTTAATGAGCATGTCCTCAATCTTGGTCGGAAACTCATTGCCCTTGTATATCAGGAATATCAACGATTTGAGGAAGTTTTTCTTCTCCCCGAAATTTTGGTCATACTCTTCCTTTGTCACCTTGAACGGGTTCATGGAGATGGGCTTCTCTTTGGAGTAAGAGATGTATGTGCCCTTGTAGTAGCCGCAGATACCCTCGTAGGAATCTCCCGTATCGACCATGACCACATCGGTCTGCTGCTCCAGCAGCTGGCGGACGACACTGTTCATGTGGAAGCTCTTGCCGCTTCCGCTCGGCCCGATGCAGAAGAAGTTGGCGTTGTCGGTCATCTTGACCTTGCCTTCCTTGCCGGTGATGTCGATGCAGACCGGTAGTCCCTGACGGTCGGTGTAATAGGTGGTCAGCGGTGTCTCCTCCGATCCTTTCAGGTGTTCTTTGAAGAAGAAGCACAGAGCAGCGTCAGAGAGTGTGAGAAACAGGTCATAGTCCGGATTGAAGGCGTAGGCGTTGCCGGGGAAGCTGTCCGTGAACAGCTCCAGCTGGTTGTAGGCAGTCCGTGAGGGCATGATGCCGCACTCGTACAGCTTGGTTTCCAGATAGGAGGTGACGGGTGTCACCTTGTCAGCCGGGCAGCTCACCAGTATGTTGAAGTTGCAATAGACCAGCTGCGTGCTGTCTATTGCCAGCCGGTTCAGCACCTCCTCGATGTCCGCCTTGGCAATCTTGTTGCTCGGGTCAGGCATGGAGCCGTGGCGTTTCGCCTTGGCCTGCAGCTTCCGTAGTAGTTTCCGTTGTTCGGGAATCTGCACCACTTGGTTGAACACCACACAGTCCGAAAAAGGAATTTGGGTCAAAAAGGACAGCAGGTCGGTGGCGATGCCGTAGCCGTTGATGCTCATTTGCGTATAGGGCTTGATGACGGACGGCAGGTTAATCTCGTCTATATCCACTAACGGGTAAGAACGGATGACCCGGCCACCGGTTTTCAGGTACTCGTCCGATGCCTTGAAATTGGTCATGGAGAAAGGGCCGTGACGGAAACGGAACGCATGAAGCGGTGGCAGTACTCATTGACCTCCGCCTTGCTGAGTTTGCGGTGCTTTATGCCCTTCTCCTTCAGGATGTCATCCACTTTGGCCACTTTGGAATGGAAGTCCAGCCACCTCTTCGGGTCGTACTGCACGAACTGGCCGCGCCGTGCCTCCTGCGTTATGATAAGGAAGGTGCGTATCTCGGTGAACTCCCTTCCCTCGAAGTACCTGAAATAGCTTTTCGTAAGGAACTCCGCATTTTCGGGCACCTCGTGGCGGTAGCTTTGCTTGCAGAGGATGTCCTGCTTCTGCAAGGCATAGCCCTCCCCAAGCGTCTGCACCACGCCCGAAAGCACGTCCTGAAAACGCAGGTACTGCTCCGCGTCCGTACACAGCTGCTGCACGGGGTTGGTCATCTCGAATATGACCGACGGCTCGCCCTTGGCCGAGAAGAGGACGACATTGCCGTCCGTCTCCTCCAGCTGCGCATAAAGTCCGTCAAACGCTCTTTTCCGTTTTTGTGCCATGCTTTTTGTTTTTATGGGTTACGCATCAGGTGCCTGTAGATGAATATGCCTTTGGAACGCCGCTTGTTGTGCAGGCCGCCACGCTGCTTGACATAAATGACAACCAATCCAGCTACAGCCATCACCAGCATGGCGATGAACCCGGCGAGTTTTCCCAAAATAATGGAGAACACGATAAAGCCGACGAACGACACGCCGACCGCCGCTGCCGCCAGTGTGAGGAAGCGGCCAAGGATGCCCATGAACTCCAGCGGCTTTTGCAAGCCCTTGAAAACGGGATAACCCTCCTGATTCATCGTCATGCAAGTGTTTGCGGTTATTACTTGAAGAACAAGGGCAGGGCTTCTGACAGCGCGATGAACGCGATACATCCGCCGATGGTCAGCATGATGGTCTTCTTCACGTCCTGGTCACCGTTCTGCATCTTGAAATAGACGTTGAACGCGCCGACAAGCACGATGACCGCGGCAATGGCCTTCATGAGGTTGGATACGGGTGTCTGGTAGGAGCTGACCTCCTGCGTGGCCTTGGTAAAGCCTGCCGCACCCTTGCTGGCGGCCATGGCCTCGCCGACCGATACCGTGAGGCAGACGAGTGCCAGCACGCCTTTCTGTGCGAACTTCGATGCCATGAAACGGTCTGCCGCACGTTGCAATTTCTTCTTTAACTGTTGCATTTTTCAGAAAATGTTTATGGGTTCTATCGCCAAAGGAACAGGTGTCGCCAAAGGAACGGTGGCTTCTTAAAGCCATATAGCTATTACATTGCGTTCTCGCAGTTGAAGATGACCGTGCCGAGGTCACTGGTGCCGGTCTCCGCCAGCCGGTTTATCTCGTGGATGATGTCCTCGACAAGGATGCCGTCAGTCATGATGGCTTCCCGGTAGCCGGGGCGGTGGAACGGTTTTTCGGTATCAAGTGGCTCTTGTGCATCGGGTTCTTCCGCTTCGTCTTTTCTTGACGCTTCTTCTTTTTCGGAAGCCTCTTGCTTCTTGACTGGTTCATCCCGGCTAATCTTCACGGGCTTGAAGGTCTGCGCTTCATCCGATATGTCTATCTCCTCCTCGGTCTGGCCGTCCTGCTCCGCCGCCTGTGCCGCCTTGGTCTTCTGTATGTCAAGGACTATCAGCACTGCATAATAGAGCAGGAGAACAATGAAAAGGAGGAATACGATTTGTCCGTACTGCATGGGGGTGTTCAAATTATGGCTGTGAATAATGTTGTCGTGTCTTGGGGAAAGGGCAGGAATCGGAGTCCCAACTTGGTGCCACGGTGTTCCAGATGTTCCTTGCGCACCAGACTGACGGTATAGTAGAGGATGTTACGCTCTTCGCTTACGATATAGCCGATGCCTTTCAGCCGTGAGCGCAGGCGTACCCTCGCCCTGTTCGACACCACCTTGATCCGTGTCACCGGGTCAAGCCCGAATATCACGCGCCGCCGCTCGCGCCGTATCATTTCGCATCGGATTCGGGAAGACACTTTGTAAACCTGTTCCTTGGTGCGTCTCAGCCTAATTTGGCGGCTATGCGGCTGACGCTCATCTTGCTTATGCCCAGTTCCCTGCCCATTTCGGAGAATGACTTTTCATGAAAGTGGCTTTTGATATGCTCGGCACGTTCCAGCCAGCCGGACTTGGCCACTTTGACAATGCCCATCTTGCGAGCCTTGTTCTTGACTGCCGTCTCGCTCATGCCGACCACTCCGGCAGTATAGGCCGTGGTCTCCACCGGGTAGGTCTCGGCGAGCAGGGCAGTCTTCCGTTCGTCCCATCTGTTCTTTCCCATGGTCATGCTTCCTTGTAATTCGTGAAAAGTGATTTCTTCTCCCGGCGGTACCGGGCAAGCTGTGGCAGGAACGCCCCGAAGAAGGCACGGACGATGGCGTTCACGAGGTCGGAACGGCAGCGGCCCTGAATGTCGCAGTCGTCCAGCGAATCGGCAAGGTCGCGGTCCAGTTTGCAGACCAGACGCTCGTTCTTGTCATCCCTTTGGTCGGCGGTGTCAAGATAGGACAGGAAGTCCTGCCAGCAATTTTCGATATTGCCCGAAAGGGAAACGGATAGCTCGGACTGTTCCTTGGCCGCTTCCAGACTATCCTGTGCATCGGATGTTTCCTGATGGCTGTTGGAAAGCATGATGTCGGGGTCGTTGATGCCTTTGGTCAGGTCATCTATTTCCGGAATGTCTTTTGTCATTGCGCTATGGTTGTTGATGTTACTGTTCATTTTCATTCTCTGTTGTCGGTCTCGCTTCGGATTTCTCCTTGTCATTCTTCTCCGTCTGCTGTATGCTGGGTAGGACAACTTCACGGATGGGCATGGCCGTATCGAAGATGTCGGTATAGATTCGCTCAAAGACCGGCGCGACGATGCCGCCCTGCATGTCGAGGGCGGCCATGGTGCTGAAACGCTCCATGTCGGCACGCTTGGGTATCCCTTGCGGTCACGTGCCCGTAGTTGGAGAACGTCTCCCTCGCGTTGTCCCAGATGACCAGCTCGGAGCGTTTGCCGACCCTGCCGTCATGCAGGTTGGGGACGATGAAGAGCCTCGCCTTCATCCGTCCGCCGACGGCTTTGCGCAGGCGGTCTATGAACATGAGGAAACTGGCTGTGGAGGGCACTGTCACCAGATCGTAATGGAACGGTACGATGATGATGTCCGAATTGACGAACATGGGGATCAGACCGTTCGCTTTCAAGCTTCCGGGGGAATCCATGAGCACCACGTCTATGCTGGGGTCGTTGTGCAGCTTTTCCATCAGGTCGGTCATGGCCTTCTTGTCGTTGGCCTCGTATGACAGCACATCGTAGGGCGTATGCTCCTCGCCGTATTTGCGGATGTCCGCCTTGCGGCACTTGACGATGGAGTGCTGGAAGTCGCAGTCGATGACGGCCACACGCACGCCCTTCGTCACCAGATAATTGGCGAAGGTTACGCAGAGCGTCGTCTTGCCGACGCCGCCTTTTTGGTTGGCAAATGTCACTATGACCGGTGTCTGTATCATGTCCGTGCGATAATTGATTACGGCTCAAAATTACCGTCCGAAGCACCGGAAAAACGAAATGTGCAACACTTATGTGCTTTGAGTCAGCCAAACCTGAATATATGACAAATGGGATACTTGGCTATCAGGGTTGACTGAAACCGAAAAGGTTACGGCAGAAAGTCCGCAGGGGAACTTTAATGCCGTAACCTTTCTGTCCTGTGTGCCGTGATTATGTGAAGTCACCTTTTCAGTGATCGTCCATCATCAATCTCATCGTAGTTACCCTTGTGTCCGACTTCCCACTCACGCTTCTCGCTTTGACTGCCGCCTCCTGCATCACGCAACTTGACATGATGTGAATGCGGCCGAGCGGCATTCCGGACTGGAACTTTGTTCGTCTGTTTTTTGGAAGATTTTCGTTTCAGACGGTCGAGGTCGAAGCCTTCCTCCGTCAGGTTGATAAGGATGTGACGTTTGAAATTGATGGCGTAGGTTGATCCGCCATTCTCCCGAATGATGAAACCCTCCGCATAGAGACGGCTCCTGACGGACGTGTCCGCCTCCTCATTGAAGATTTCCTGCAAACGTAGGACGGCATCCATACGGGATGTCGGCTTCTCCGATGAGAGGGCAACCAAATCCGGACGGTTGACCTTGAAGATTTGACAGAGCAGATCTCTTTCCGCTTCGGAGACGGGGCTGAACTTCTCCACCCATGCGATGCGGTTGTTCCGGTCGATGCTTCCGCCATGAACGGTTTCAACGGACGTGTCTGACCGTCAAAATAGATGACACCTTTCTTTATATAGCACGCTGTTTACGAATTTTATCGTAAATCTCGCCTTGGGTAATCTTGGGGTTGAGTGTGAGCAGGCGGTCTATGAAGTCCTCGATGCGGTCAAGACGCTCTTCGGGGGTGGCGAAGTCCAGCAGCTCGTCCATGGCCAGCACCCTTGCGCCGTTGATTACCGTCTTGTTCGCATGGTCAACCAGCATGTAGCCATAAGGCTTGTCCTTCTTGCCGAAAAATACGAGGTCGATACCGAACTTGGCTTTCAGTTCCTTTTGCAGCTCTTCCTTGTTCGTGCTCACGTCCCAGTACTTTTTGAGGATGTTCCTTAACTGGCGGCAGCGTGCCCTGTCACGGTAGCCGTTCCTGTACAAGGCTTCTATCTCTGAGAGCGGAAGTTTCTGCTGCACTTTTCCTCCATGCTTGATGAATACAATACCGTCCTTTTGATAGGTTTCATATCCCATGGAGGTCATGACGGACTTGAACTGGGCGAATGAAGAAAAGGTGTACTGTTTGGCATCATTTATGTCCTTTCCGGTTTTCTGTTTCCGGTTCGTTCCAAGGATACGGTCAATGACTTCCTGCGAACGCCTGCGCTCATGATCATGGGCAATCTTCTTTCCGTCCGGCGCAATTCGCGAGGTGACGATATGCAGGTGGGTGTTGTCCGTGTCATGGTGTGAATAGACCAGCAGCGGTTGCCCGGCTTCGCCATATCCCATTTCCTTAAGATATTGGTGTGCGAACTCAAGCAACTCGGATTCCGACTGCTCATGGCCTTTGCAGGATATGGCCACATGGAACTGCGCTTTCTGAATCCGGCTGTTCCGGGAGCTGTATTCTTGAAGGTATCTGACCAGTTCTTCTGAGGTAGGCTTACCGAACGTGCCGAGTGCTCCGAAATTCTGGATTTCGAGCAGCCGGGCGACACCTTTCGACACTTTCCGTTCGTTGTAACCGACTGCATGGAAGTTCGTACTTCCGGGTAATATGGTGGCTATCATCTTGCGTGCTGTTTATCGGGTGATTGAAATAACGGGGTAAATGATTTCCTGAAACTGAGGTATGATTGTATCTGGGTTTAAGGCTTTCAGAGTTTGACGGCCTTTTGAGTGACGGCATCCAGTTCCCTTTTTATCCCGTTCAAAGTGCGCTGTGTTTCGAGGATGGTAGGAAGCAGGACTTCACGGACATAGCTTGGTGGCAGCAGTCCTGCCACCGAAAGCTCGTTGGCACGCTTGACCGACTGGTTCAGGTTGCCGCCTGCCCAGGACAATTCGTTTTGGAACTTTCGGTAGACGCACCGAGTTCCTTAATGAGTTCGAGCCTTTGCTTCACATGGACGTTGGAATACTCCACCACGGCACAGCGTATATAGTGGCTTATGGAGCCGTATGGTTCTGATTTCTCTTTGAACAGGGCGGCTTCCTCCGGGGTGAGCCGCAACTGGAATACTTTGGTTCTCTGTCTCGTCATACTTTGATAAACTTGTTTATGGGTTTTCCCGAAAACATTTCGCAAGGCGAAACAGCGATGCAATCGCCCCGATGCGGCAGCAGTCGGCAAGTCACCTTTGGCAGGACGAAACGGAGTTTTGTAATGACAAAGGTACAACTTGCTTGACAAAACCTGCAACGCAGTCCGATATGCTCCCGGACACTTTTTGCACCAAAATTATCGTAGGGAAACGTATTGCAAAGAAATGGGCAACACAATTCTTTGATAAGGCGGTTTGTACCAACCGAAGTCCCGAAAGTCCGATGTGCTTAGGATACTTAGTCGGTTGGTTTACAGGTCAGATGTAACACGCTACTGTATTTCTATATGCCTTTTGGAGCACGGACGTAGGAACGTTGGTTTGCTCAGTTGTCCCTACCATAATTTGCAAATTTGCATTGTTTTGGATTCTTGATAATCCGAAATCTCGTGATTGCAGTCTGACGGTGCAGGAATGCGGTTGTATCAAAATCCATGTTTCCATGGCATCAAAGTACAACGGTAAACGGTACATTACCATACAAGAACCTGAAATCAGACTTTTGGAAGTCTGCGTTCTCTTGGACTGGCGGTTATAACAACCCGAATGTTCCAGTATTCAAGATGCACAAATACTGATATTCAATGTATGGGGAATAAGAGGGAAAAGAAGTTTTGGGATATAGAAAGCCGGGAATGTCGGTAACACATTCCGAGAATTTGCTGGGTGAAAATGTTACGTGAAAAATGTTGAGAAACCGCTTAAAATAGTGATGATTTTATTTCTCTAATTCACAGATTATTAGTATATTTACATAAGGAATGCCTATATAAGGTTACGCCTTCTGACAATAAAATTGCATACCATGTTCGAGTTATTGCTTCTTATATATCTGCTGCCGCTCATCGCAATCGTTGCGCTGCTTTTGAAGCTGGCCATTGGGCTGGTCAGGGCGGTGTTTCGACTGGCTCTATGGCTGGTCAGGAAGTCATTTGTTCTTTTAGGAAAGGGGCTGCTGCTGGCTTTCGTTTTCATTGTGGGAAGTAGGAGGACATCTGCCGGGAATTATACTGACGGGCAGCAACGATAAAAGCCGTACCAACACAATGACTGATACGGCCTCTATGGAGCATGGACTAAGTTTTTCCCTCTACGTTGAAAGGTTGTTTTTGTTCCGATTAAAAGCCTTTACCTTTGCTTCTCTCATATACCACCTCTCTTCCCGAATCGCAATTTGTAATACGGAACTGGACGGTACAACCGATAGGGATGTCTTTGGGCAGTTGCTTGACAAGTCTTGATATTACTTCTTCTACGTTGCTGAAACCTATGTCGGTAAATTCTCCAACAACCTTACCCTTGAAATACGCCCGTCCGTAAATCATCTTCTTTTTTGTAATGCGGAACAGTTTGTCCGCCGGTGCCTCAAAATCAAGTGCCTTTCCCTGCTTGCTCTGCGCATCGCTGAAAAAGATGAAATCTATGACCTTGGCGTTAAGGTTCCATGCAGGAGTGAAGTCGAGCTTTACATAGCCTCTTGTCACGTTCAGCCCATGCTGTGGTTCATGCCGAATGCCACTTCAAAAAGATTGGCGTCGCAGTCATTTTGGGCGATGGTAGCCCACGTATGCCGGAATGTATAGAAACAATAGCAGTCTTCTTTTTCCATGCCCATATCCCTGCAAATTTTGCGGATACCGTGGTTCACGTTCGCATTGAAACTGTCGAAATCACAGTATCGCTTATGGAAGTTAAACAGGTATTCGTCTTCTTCGTCCGAAAGATACTTGTCAAAGGTTGATTGGATAAACGGTTCTATCCGCATCTCCATATAGGCTTCATCCCTTCTGCTGTGCCTGGTCTTCGCCCTCTTGTAACCTATTACGCCGTTATTGTAGTCTTTCTTTTTCAGACTATACAGGTCTACCGTATTGATGCCACCGATACAGAGTGAGAGAAGTGCAACATCCCTGCCAAGTTCGGGTAAGGAGGAAATCATCTTGGTTTGAGGCAAAGGACGGTTGAAGAACTCCCGGCAGGCTTCTGCGCTTATGGCACGTTTCAACGTGGTGTCAGACTTCGGAATTTGAATCTTTAACCAAGGATTGAATTTGATGCGTATGACACCACGTTCCTCGTCATTCAACTCGATGATAGCCTTCTTGAAGATTTGACGGATACAAGTGGGGTACATTTCCTTTGCACGATTCGTTTGAGATAGATGCTCTATCCATTTTCTCAATACAGATGATGTAAGATGGTTAAACATAATTTTGTTCGTTCCCAGATAGCGTTCCAAATGATTAACCGAGAGTTGATAGTTCTTTGCTGTACGCTGACGACCTTGGGACTCCATTTTCCCAATAAATGATTTCGCATATTCGCTAAAACAAACTTCCTCGTCTGCCTTTAACAAATACTCTAAAACTTCTTTTATACCCCAAAGAGACACGTCTGTTCGGTTTAACCGATCCGTGTATTGTCTAATTAGCATAGCACAATACTCATTGACGACCGGATCTGTCAGTTCGCCATTACTTGTGATATGTTCCGCATCAACGATTTTATTCGTTTTGATGTACCCCGGTTTTCGATTGTGCACAATTCTGATGTACACAGAGTAGAAGCCATCTGTTCTCGGCTTTCTTACCATTGCTTTTAGTGTTGTCATATCCTATCAGTTTATTACAGTGAAATTATTGGTGTAAGCAGGTGTAAGCAGGGGCTATTTTAGTGTAAGCAGAGAGTAATCAAATACGTTCATTTCGCTCATTTTTTGCGGTCAAGTGAACGAACCGTCCAAACGCAACTCAGCTGTAATTACCGCTAATGCAGTGAATTACAGCCTGATATTAATATTTATATGTATCGGACTTTAGTCCTCTATTGCAGCCTGCGCCGCAGCCAGTCTGGCAATAGGCACGCGGAACGGAGAACAAGACACATAGTTCAAACCAACTTTGTGACAGAATTTCACTGATGAAGGCTCACCACCATGCTCACCGCAGATACCGCATTTCAAATCAGGACGAACTGAACGGCCTTTATCTACAGCCATTTCAATCAGCTGGCCCACACCATTTTGGTCGAGTACTTGGAATGGGTCTACTTTCAGAATCTTCTTTTCCAGATATACCGGCAAGAAAGAAGCAATATCGTCACGGGAATAACCGAATGTCATCTGGGTCAAGTCATTGGTACCGAATGAGAAGTATTCTGCACGGCTGGCAATGCGGTTGGCTGTCAGCGCAGCACGCGGAATTTCAATCATGGTACCTACCTTGAACGGAATTTCCATACCTTCTTTTTCAAATAATGCTGCTGCTGCATCACGGATCACCTTTTCCTGAGCTTCGAATTCATACAGGATACCGGTCAAGGGAACCATAATTTCGGGATGCGGATCATATCCTTCTTTCTTCAGTTCAATTGCAGCACCTAGAATCGCTTGAGTCTGCATCTCTGTGATTTCGGGATAGGTGTTACCCAAACGACAGCCGCGGTGACCTAACATCGGATTGTGTTCACACAGGCTTTCCACACGTTTTTTGATTTCCTGTACGGTTACGCCCATTGCCTTAGCCATTTCTTCCTGACCTTTTGCATCATGGGGAACGAACTCATGCAAAGGAGGATCGAGCAGACGAACATTTACCGGACATCCGTCCATAGCCTTGAAGATACCTTTGAAGTCGGCTTTTTGGAAGGGGAGCAATTTAGCCAATGCTTTTCTACGTCCTTCTACATCCGGTGACAGGATCATCTCACGCATAGCGACAATCTTTTCAGCATCAAAGAACATGTGTTCCGTACGGCAAAGACCGATACCTGAAGCACCAAAAGCGCGGGCCACTTCCGCATCATGCGGAGTATCAGCGTTAGTGCGGACATTCAGCTTGGTGTATTTGTTGCAAAGATCCATCAATGCAGCGAAATCGCCTGAAACTTCGGCTGCTTTGGTTTCCACTTTACCTTTATATACTTCACCGGTAGTACCGTTCAGAGAGATGAAGTCACCTTCTTTTAAAGTAATACCTTCAATTTCTACGGTACGTGTCTTATAATCTACATTGATAGCACCAGCACCCGATACGCAGCACTTACCCATACCACGGGCCACAACCGCAGCGTGAGATGTCATGCCGCCACGTGCAGTCAGGATACCTTCGGCAACGGCCATACCTGCCAGGTCTTCCGGCGAAGTTTCGATACGTACCATGACCACCTTTTTGCCATCGGCAGCCCATTTAGCAGCATCATCGGCGAAGAACACAATCTGACCGGTAGCGGCACCCGGAGAAGCGGGCAAACCACGAGTCAAAACTTTCGCTTCTTTCAACGCTTTCTTGTCGAACACAGGGTGAAGCAGTTCGTCTAATTTATTAGGTTCGCAACGCTCCAATGCTGTTTTTTCATCAATCATTCCCTGGCGCAACAAGTCCATGGCGATTTTTACCATGGCAGCTCCGGTACGTTTACCGTTACGGGTCTGCAAGAACCATAATTTACCTTCCTGTACGGTAAATTCCATATCCTGCATGTCGCGATAGTGGTTTTCCAGTTTGGTCTGCAGGGCATCCAGTTCTTTGTAGATTTCCGGCATAGCTTCTTCCATAGAGGGATATTTGGCTACGCGTTCTTCTTCAGAAATACCTGCACGTTCTGCCCAACGCTGAGAACCGATTTTTGTGATTTGTTGCGGGGTACGGATACCGGCTACAACATCTTCACCTTGTGCGTTGATCAAATATTCGCCATTAAACAAATCCTCACCGTTACCTGCGTCACGAGAGAAGCAAACACCGGTAGCCGAAGTATCACCCATGTTACCGAATACCATGGCTTGTACGCTTACAGCAGTACCCCATTCGGCAGGAATACCTTCCATTTTGCGGTAAAGAATGGCGCGTTCGTTCATCCAGCTGCGGAATACAGCACAAATGGCACCCCAAAGTTGTTCGTATGCACAGGTCGGAAAATCTTGTCCGGTCTGTTCTTTTACAGCAACTTTAAAGCGTTTAACCAGTTCTTTAAGGTCTTCCACTTCCAATTCGTTGTCGAGCTTCACACCTTTTTCTTCCTTTACTTTTTCGATAATTTCCTCGAAAGGATCGATGTCTTCCTTGTTCACCGGTTTCATACCCAATACCACGTCACCATACATTTGTACGAAACGACGGTAAGAATCCCATGCGAAACGGGGGCGTCCGGTCTTGCGGCTCAAGCCTTCCACCACTTCGTCATTTAAACCTAAATTAAGGATGGTATCCATCATACCCGGCATAGAAGCGCGGGCACCCGAACGTACAGAAACCAGTAACGGGTTCTCTACATCTCCAAACTTGGAATTCATCAGATTTTCGATGTTGGCGATAGCTTTCTCAACATCCGCTTTCAGCAGTTCTACTACTTTATCTTTACCTAACTCATAATATTCGCTACAAACTTCTGTGGTGATTGTAAATCCCGGAGGTACGGGAACACCGATTAGATTCATTTCAGCCAGGTTAGCGCCTTTTCCACCAAGCAGATTTCTCATGTCTGCTTTTCCTTCAGCTTGTCCATTACCAAAGGTGTAAACTCTTTTTTTATCCATAATAAATGTATTTAAAGTTAACTCGCTCAAAAAATGTAATCGCAAAACTATACATATTTTAGTTATCTCCAAACCTTTTACTGAAAAAAAATAGTGGAAATTGCAATTTCTACTTTGCAATTTTAATATCTTACGATTTATGAGGCAATATTCAGGGAAAATGCTTAAATTTGTCCCCAAATTAACTTATTCAGAAAAGTGGCTAGAAAGAAGAAAGAACTTCCATTATTAGAGAAGATAACCATAACAGATGTAGCTGCCGAAGGAAAAGCTTTGGCGAAAGTGAATGACCTGGTAGTATTTGTGCCTTATGTAGTGCCCGGTGATGTGGTGGATTTACAAGTGAAGCGTAAGAAAAATCATTATGCAGAAGCTGTGGCTGTGAAATTCCATGAGTATTCTCCTGTGCGTGCAGTACCCTTCTGCCAGCATTATGTATATGTGGTGGTTGTAAGTGGCAGTGTCTGCCATATACAGAACAAATAAAGTATAAGCAAAAGCAGGTGACGGATAATCTGACCCGTATCGGCAAGATCGAATTGCCGGAAATTTCACCTATCATAGGGTCGGAAAAAACGGAGTTTTACCGTAATAAGTTGGAATTTACGTTTTCTAACAAACGTTGGCTGACAGAGGAAGAGGTAAAGGAAGATGTGAAGTACGATCAGATGAACGCCGTAGGTTTCCACATTCCCGGTGCATTTGACAAGGTACTGGCTATAGAAAAGTGCTGGTTACAGGATGATATCAGCAACCAGATACGCAATGCGATTCGTGACTATGCATACGAACACAATTATTCTTTCTTTAATCTGCGTTCTCAAGAAGGAATGCTTCGCAACTTGATGATCCGTACTTCGAGTACGGGTGAGCTTATGGTGTTGCTGCAATGCAAGATTGTGGAAGAGAGCGAAATGGATCTGATGAAGCAACTGCTGGCTTTCGTGGCAGAACGTTTTCCGCAGATTACTTCCTTATTATATGTAGTCAATAACAAATGCAATGATACCATTAACGATCTGGAGGTAATGGTGTTCAAAGGCAACGATCATATTTTCGAGGAAATGGAGGGGTTGCGCTTCAAGATAGGAGCAAAATCATTTTATCAGACTAATTCCGGACAGGCGTATAATCTTTATAAGGTGGCCCGTAATTTTGCCGGATTGACCGGTAAAGAATTGGTGTATGATCTTTATACAGGGACTGGAACCATAGCCAACTTTGTTTCACGCCAGGCAAAGAAAGTGATTGGTATCGAATATGTGCCTGAAGCAATAGAAGATGCTAAAGTGAATTCGGCAATTAATGGCATTGACAATACCTTATTTTATGCCGGTGACATGAAGGATATCCTCACTCAGGAGTTTATCAACCAACATGGTCGTCCTGATGTTATTATCACTGATCCTCCGCGTGCCGGAATGCACGATGATGTGATTAATACAATTCTTTTTGCTGAACCTCAGCGGATTGTGTATGTTAGCTGTAATCCTGCCACCCAGGCACGTGATTTGTCTTTGTTAGATGCCAAATACAAGGTGATGGCCGTGCAACCCGTAGATATGTTCCCTCATACGCATCATGTGGAAAATGTGGTGTTGCTGGAAAAAAGAGGATAATCCGGATAGTTCAATTATAAATTGTTTAAACAGTAAATAGAATTATGTCAAGAGGTAAGAATAGTGATTCCGGCAGGCCAAAGGCGAGAAGTGTTGCCCGATATACTATATATAATGTGACGGAGCCCGCTGAGCTGATGGATTTTCTGATGCGGAAAATGGCGGGAATCAGTCGTAGCAAGGTAAAGGCGTTGCTTGCCAACCGCGTGATTTTGGTAGATAATGTGATTACTACCCAATATAATTTCGCATTGAAACCAGGTATGAAAGTGCAGATATCCAAGGTGAAGAATAATCGTGAGTTTAAACATCCGATGCTGAAACTGGTATACGAGGATGCTTATATCTTGGTGGTGGAAAAGAAGGAGGGACTGCTTTCTGTCAGCACAGAACATCAGAAGGAGCGTACTGCACAACATATTTTGAATGAGTATGTAAAACGTTCACATCGTTTCAACCGCGTATTTGTAGTACATCGTCTGGACCGTGAAACTTCGGGGTTGATGATGTATGCCAAAGATGAAAAACCCAGAATACTTTACGTGATAATTGGCATGATATTGTGACGGACCGCCGTTATGTGTCTATCGTTTCTGGTGATATGGAGAAAGATTACGGTACTGTAGAGTCTTGGTTGACCGACCGGAAATTGTATGTCTATTCCAGTCCTGTAGATAATGGGGAAGGTAAGTTTGCGGTCACTCATTATAAAACAATAAAGCGGGCCAATGGATATTCATTGGTGGAGTTGGATTTGGAAACAGGACGTAAGAATCAGATTCGTGTGCATATGTTGGATTTAGGTCACCCTGTTGTTGGTGACCGGCGCTATGGCAGTGAGTGTGATCCTTTAGGACGATTGGCGTTACATGCTTCAAGTTATGTTTCTATCATCCGGTAACAAAAGAGTTGATGGAGTTTGAAACTCCTTATCCTACGGCATTTAAAGGATTAATGCAGAAAAAATAGAAAGTTTCTTCTGTTAAAATTAAATATAAGGCTTCTTTGCATTTATTTTGGGCAGAGGTTAAGAATAAAAAAGCAATATCCATCCATTTACCAAACTGTAGACGGATGGATATTGTTGTTTTTAGAGATTTGGCAGTTTCATTATTAAATTGCCTTTCTTAATGCAAGAATGGTCATGTAGTCCGTAAGCATTCGGCCTCGTGCGTGTTTCTCTCCAAGTTATAATAAAGTCAAAAGCAGACGAAGCATGTCTGGCTTTTGACTTTATTATAGCTTTCCTGTTTATCCTTTCCAATTAAATGGCAGTAAATCGGTGTAATCGTTTTTCTCTTCTCTTTCTTTCTCCTGTACCTAATCAGC
>ENA-OQIC01000032-OQIC01000032.1-human-gut-metagenome-genome-assembly--contig:-NODE-32-length-52837-cov-2.770992_pt1 | contig 52837 bp, 64 predicted proteins | sample MGYA00242572_ERZ504736 | MGnify/ENA primary metagenome ERZ504736 (study PRJEB26092, sample SAMD00036201) | human gut metagenome | host: Homo sapiens | study: EMG produced TPA metagenomics assembly of...
ATTCTTGATATATAATTTTATTAAATTTCGAATGATATTGTTCGTTAATTCCTCAATTAGTATATTTGCATTAATTCCTCCAAATCCAAAAGTCATTTACCATTGCTCTTCGTGGAGTATATTCATCTTTACATTTCCATTCTTGTAAAGTAGTATTAATATACAGATTTCCTAACTCCACTCCTTTTGGTGGTTTTGAATAATTGTAGGTTGGTGGTATAACTTTTCTACGTATTCCTTCTATAACCTTAATTAAATTAGCCATACCTGCTGCTGAAAACGAATGACCAATTTGTGACTTTAATGATCCGATAGGAATTTTCTTATCCTTCATCTCTTCATTTGAGAAAAAGGATTTTATTGTTTCTATTTCAACTTTATCACCTACCATCGTACCTGTTGCATGTGTTTCTATATAATCAATATCGCTTGCGACAAGTCCTGATACTTCTAAAGTTTTATTCATAGCTTTTAATTGCCCTTTTGTACTCGGTGCATATATGGATTGCCCTTTTCCATCACTTGCAACTCCGCTTCCCCGAATAACTCCAAAAATTCTGTCATCATTTTCTATTGCAGCCGCTAAATCTTTTAAAATTACTGTACCAGCACCTTCTCCCGGAATTAATCCTTCTGCACGATAATCTAATGGAAATGCACCATTTTCAGCTAATCCTCCAATCTTAGCAAATCCAATATTCCCAGTAACAATCATATTTCCTAGAACAGCTGATGTAATACATACTTTATTATTTCCATATTGAATACTTTTTATTGCTTCATCAATAACAAGTCCGCTTCCTGAACAAGCCCCATCAATTATCATACCCGTTCCCTGAACCTGTAAAATTCTTTTTAATTCTGTTAATAATGAAGAAGGCATCAAATTTTTATCATCTGCTAAATCTCCTAATTTTTCTTTCATTGAAAAAAACAGTCTATTTTTTATGTCTTCTTTTTCATTTTCATTTAAAGTCTTAAAATAAGACGACTTTTCCATATAGTGTTCAATTTCTTTTATACGATTTATCATACTATAATTGGGTAAATTTGCATCACCCAGCATATTACCAATATAAAACCCTGTATCTGTCGGTAAATCTTCTAAGCCGTAACCACTCATTGTAAGTGCTTGTAAAACCGTATCTAAAGTCATTTTTTGTGTCTTATTCAGTTTATCAATTGCTTCACTTTCAATTCCAAATTTTCCCGCTAGATCTATAGGAAAATTATATTCCGTCATTATCCCTCCATTTTTACAATAGGTTTTATCTTCTACTTTTCTATCAGGAGTATAATACAATTCTTTTTTCCAATACTTCCCAGATATATCTGATATGCCATTCTTACCACTAACAATATTCTCCCAAAAACTTTTCACGTTTTTTCCATCTGGTGGAAAAACACATCCATATCCAATAATTGCTATTGTTTATAAGTTCTATCCATAATTATTCCTCCCATCTGCTCTACAAAGATTTTTTCTTTGCATGTTTAATAGCTACTTTAATCAACTCTTTTTACTATGCTTTATCATAACCGCATTTTTTTGCACACATCAGTGCATAAATTACAATGTATACACATTTCTTCTTTCTTACACAGTAATTTTCCTCCTTCCATTTTAAGAATATTTAAAGGACACTTCTCAATACACTTTCCGCAACATACACAAGCTTTATTATTTATAAGAACATTGTTTCCTCTAAATTCATTAGTATCTACAGGTTCTACCTTAAAATGTGATGCAAATTTAAAAGCTCTATTTACATCTCTTTCATTTGGCTTTCCAATATTTCCACCACCAATAAGAACAAACGGTCCTGTACAATCATATCCTCTACACGAAAATTCTCCCAATATATCTATATTTTTATTATTTAATATATTTTTTAAAGAAGAATGATATTTTCCTAAAAACGGACTTCCATGTGTTGAAAAAATAAAAACTTTTTGTTGCTCATTAAGATTTTCAGCAATCTTCAATAACAATGGGTGATGTGATGTAAAATAAATTCCAGATCCTAATCCTACTATGTCATATTCACTTAAATTTGTTTTAAGAGCCTTATCACAAGTCATGGCTTCACAATTTAACGCTTTAGCCATTGCAATTGCAATTTTTGTAGTATTTCCATGATAAATAGATTCATAAATTATTAAATATTTCATTGATTTTCCTCCTCTTATATTGTCACTGTCAACATTGTACTAATTATATATCCACATATTGACAGTGTCAATATGTGGAGGTAAAATAATCATAAGGAGGTATCAACTTTATGAAAAAAAACTATCATCATGGAAATCTAAAAGAAGCTCTGATTCTAGCTGGCATTGATTTAATCAGAGATGAAGGAATTCATTCATTCTCACTACGTAAAGTAGCTGCAAAATGCGGTGTAAGTTATGCTGCACCTAAAAACCATTTTAACGATAAAAACGATTTAATTAGAGCAATGCAAGATTATATATCACATAATTTTACTGAGCATCTAAAAAGTATCTATGCCAACCATAAAGACGATGATAATGTTTTAGTAGAATTGGGAAAATGTTACGTTGCATATTTTATCAACAATCCTCATTTTTATAGTCTTTTCTTTCAAACAGAAAATCAAAAAAACACTGTTATTTTAACAAAAGAAAATAAAATCAAAAGTCACTTTGAACCTTTTATTTTTTTCTCAGATATTGCTACTCAACATTTGAGGAAAAAGGAGATTGAAGAAAATGCTATACCCAATATTATTATTACAATGTGGTCTATGGTACATGGTCTTTCATCTTTATTTGTTTTTTCGTTCTTCAATTATGATGGTGATCCACTTAAATTAACTGAAAATTTGCTTTCTAATAATACACTTTTTTGTGAAGATAACATTAACACTTTTGTATAATTAGAACTCTCATACTCATAAGCATGTAGGCTTATGAGTATGTTCTTTTCATAAATATTATACACTAAAACTTCTCATTTTATTTATTCATGTAATATAATCGAGCGTTTATGTCATTTTTTCTCCCTTTTTGTATGTATTTACTCTAAATACATAGATTATTATTCCTTCAATTACCAAATTAAAAAAGTGGAAACTGCAAATACTAATTCATACAATTTCCACCTTTCAAACATTTTCTTTTACAAATTTTATTTTCTCTTACCAACATTTTCTTTTTTTTAAATTTTAGAAGTTTTTACAAGTGCTTCTATTAAAGTTAAACCTGTCAGAATTACAGCAACCCCCATCATAAATAATGTCCATGCTTTGCCCTTATCAAATGTTACCAAAATAGCTATCATTGCTACAGGCATATTTATATACCCTAAACTTGTTGCCCATTGAATAAAAAAATTCGGCCAAAACTTTTTCTCTTCTTCCACTTCATTCACTGTTTTCACTTTTTTAGCGAAATAAAACATACAGACTATAGATACAGCTATCAGTATTATCTTCCATACGCAATTAGCTTTCGTTTCCTCTGGTGGAAAAAGGGTATCTATCATGATAACTGCTATTCCAATGATAAACGCTATTTCACTATACAATCCTGAATAAGCGGAATCTTTCATGTCATTTACTTTTTCTTCTAAAGCAGTAATTATAGATTGGTGATACTGTTTTGCACTTTTTTTATTTCCGTTCATGTAATAAATCCTCCATTAATAATAATAACATACCATTTCATCTCAATTATATCTCCCGAAAACTATAACTTTTTCAACCGATACCCCACATTGACCAGCGTTTCGATAATATCATATCCCATCTTTTTTCTTATCTTCCATATCACATATTCTACTGTTCTGTATGGTATCTGATCATCATGATAATGAATCCCCCATACAGAATGATAAATATTTGTCTTTGGCATTACCCAGTTTGGCTTTAAAGCCAGTAGGTATAAAACTTCAAATTCCCTGGGTGTCAGGTCTATCTCCTTTCCTTCGTAGATAACCTGATAGGACATTGGATTTAACTGTAATTTCCCATTGCCCAACACTACATTCTCTTTATATTCTGGAAAAACATACTTCATGTGTATGCCTCCTCTTGATTTGTAAATTCAACTTTTCTCATTCCAGAAAGAAATACTGGACGAAAACTTCCCGCCCAGCACTTCTTCAATTATCAGTTATTTTAATGTACTCTCTATATCCTCCGCTGCCTTTTCTATAACTTGAAGATACTCCTGGAGCTTTTCAGATTGGATATTTTCCTTTTCTGCAAGTGAATTGATTAGAAAACAACTTGTTTTTATGCAGCTTAGCGGATTTCGGATATTGCTCTGCAGTTCCGCCCGCATAGTACGATAATCATTTTCTATATCCAGTATCCTTGTTACTGCCCTCTCACAAATATCCAGCAGTTGATTGATACACCCTGCCAACTCTTGCACCGGATCATTCAAATACCTGCACCTAACTCTTTGTTCCAAACATTGTTCAGAAATAATACCGTTCAAATCATTTAACAGCAGTCTACATTCTCTATCACATTTCATTTCTACAGCTCCATTCATGCACGATAATCAATAATAGAAAATTCCTTTTTCTCAGGTCGGTATTTGTATATAAGATCATAAGCGCCATAATTTTCGTCTAAATCTTCACTTATGTAAAGAGCAGATATTCCCAAACTTTTTGCTGCATGATAAGTAAGTATTGCAAGTTCCGCCTTGCTTTGCTCTTGCATTCTTTTGAATAAATCGAATATCACAACAACCTTTCTGCCTCCAGAAAAGGCACGCGCACAGATACATCTCATTTTTTCTCTATGATTAAGATCCGAAGGATATTTTTGTAATAAGTGGCCTATGTCAAAAGCCTTAACCAATTCCTCTATATTGGATTTATCTCCATCTAACAGACTTGGCATAGAAATGTTTTCTTCAACCGTCATAAATTCAATCAGCGGAAACTCTTCTGCCGCTATTCCAAACAAGCGCCTGTTTAAAAGAGAACGACTATTTTCGTCCAAATCAAGCCAGTCTTTATTACATACAAATATCTCTCCTGTTTTCGGTTTTTTATATCCGCAAAAGATTTCAAAAAGTATCCGTCCAAAATTTTCCCCACACATAAAATAGCAAACTTCTTTGGAATTTATCTCAATGTTTAATTTTTGTATATAGGCTTCCTCATCTGTCATATTTTCAACTAGAAATGGATACATAGTTCTTCTCTCCTTTTCTATAATGAAATGCACCAGAAAACTATCCCTTATGGTTTATCTGGCGCATTTCCTTTTGCTTCATTTGTGTTTTTAAATTTTATAACCAACCGGTTACTACTGCTGTACAGTTATTGTATCCACTCTGAACACAGTCATGAAGACAATCATTAGGATCACAATATTGCACTTCCACATCAAATGTTTCTTTCTGCATTTTTTTCTCTACTTCACCCATATTTTTTTCTCCTTTACGCTTACAACCAACCAGTTACTACTGCTGTACAGATATTTACCTCTACAAGACAGTCACTCAAACAATCATCAGGATCACAATACTGCACTTCGATGTCGAATTCTTCTTCCTGTACTTTTTTGTTCATGTTCGTCATGATTATGCCTCCCTTCCTATGGTATTATTTTTTAAAATTGTCATACGACAAATTAAAAATCTTTCCTTATTTTTTCTACAATACTTTCCTTATTAAAGGATTTAAACACAATCACCGGAATCACTCCTGAAAGGATTATGGTTATAATAGATAACATGATTGCCGGCCATAGCAGTAATTTATAGGTCATAAACCAAATTGCATTACAGATTATTTTTACCATTGTACCGCCTACTAAAGCAGAAAGTACAATTCCTAATACCGCTGAAGACAAAGCATATAACAGTCCCTCATTTACAATAAGCCTGATCAACTGCTTTGTCGTCATACCGATACTTTGCATTACTGCATATTCCTTTTTTCGTGTTATGATATTGGTAATCATCAGATTTATAAAATTAATAAATCCTGACATACCCAAAATCACACTGATAAATCCACCAATGATATAACTGTGTTCTTAATACCGCTCAAACTATTTCTCAGCATAATAACTGAACTACAGCCGATTTCGCCTTCTTTCTGTTCAACAAGTTTTTCTAGTTGTTCTGTAACTGATACTAGCTCTTCTTTATCTACATTAAACGAAAAACTCATCAAAGAAGGATTTTCGTATATATTTTAAATGTGTTCTCTGAAATATAAAACATGGGAGCGTCCCCTCCAACAGCGGTAATTCCTGTTGTCACATTAGGGACTTCATACTCCGTTGAAGTCACACTCATCTGAGCAATCACTTCAAGCTCACGTTCTTCTTCTCCGTTACTGCGAACTTTGATTTTATCTCCGATTTCACATTGAAAATCCTCTACATTTACTGAAGACTGCCCTTGCTTTTTTCGTACTGCTTCAACAACATAATTTCCTTCTTCCAGCTTTTGATATAACTCTGTAACTGAAAGATCATCTGCTATTTTCAGAAAATCACACCTCTGGAAGACATTTTCGTTACAGCCATATACATTACATACCGGAAAATCATCATATCCTAACGGAATATAATATTGGTCTACCATGATACCGGCTTTTCCATCTTCTTTTACCAGATCTTCTTTATCATAAGTCAGTCCATAATCAATCGTAATATCTCTGTCATCTAAAGTATTCTTATATATAAATCCTTTATCTTCCATTTCAAACTGATTTTCGATCAGTTCTACTATGTTTTCATCAAGACTGTCCGTATGTTGTATATAGCCTTTAAGGTTATTAAAGGTATTTCCATTCGCAATTACCACATCTGCTGCACACTGTTCTTTTACTGCTTTTTCAGTATCAATACTGTTTACTATAATTAAAGTAGAATTAAGCAGCATACAGCAAAGTGTCATGGATATAACAATAAATACACTTCTTTTCTTCTTTCTCTTCACATTTGATAAGGCTAATCTCCAAACAGAAATTTTCTTTGTATGCTTTATTTTCTTACCCTTCTCCTTTTTCTCTGAATATCTGAGCGCTTCTATAGGAGAAATTTTAGAAATTATATTGATTGGTTTTCTTACACTGACCAATACAGTAAAGATTGTAAAAATGGCTGCCCCGATAAAATAATTACATTTGGCGAAACCTCTACCGATAGGTTTGAATATTCATTCGTAATAAATCCAATCGCAAATGGCAGGATTGCCTTTCCAAGAAAATATCCTATTAATAATCCACATGGCAGCGCGATCAGCAATAGCCACAATGTTTGTATACGGACTAAAAACTTTATCTGCTTTTGAGTAGTTCCTATTGTTTTTAATAAACCGTACTTTTGTACATCTTGTAAAACAGAAATTTCAAAAATATTGAAAATGAGTAAATAACCTGCGAATACAAAAAGCAGTGCAAAAACCAAACCGATAAAAAGTACAGATACATTCATTTCCGGATTGGTAATTCTATTAACTGCACAAGCAATGTAGTTTTCTGCATTGGCATCTTCCGGATTTCCACCCAGGCTCAACACAATATCGTGGAGCTGCTTTTCCATATTGTTGGTATTTTTAAATGCTACATCTGAAAAATATGTTCCGGCATATTGCCTGTCTTTGTCAAAGGTATATGGAAATATTTCTTCATTTGTTTGCATAAATTTATCTGATACTAACATCAGACTGGTCTGTGAATTTGGTGCTTCCCAAATTCCAGAAACAACCATTTTATATTGATAAGTCTGATCTTGCAATTCAAATTCTATTTCAACTTCTGCGCCTACTTTAGGCTCTATTCCCAAGCTTTCTAATGCCCTGTCTGTTGTTGCGATTTCATTTTCTTTTGTAGGCGCACAACCTAATGTAGGAACGGAAAAGGTTAATTCCTGCTCAATAGAATCCATATAATCTAATTCTATATTATGTGTTTTCGCATTGCTTAAAAATCCAATCGGTCTTCTAAGTCCGACAAAATCAACTCTTTCATCTTTTGATAATTTTTCAAACTGTTCCTCTGTCATGTAACGTATATCAGCATCTGCTTTACTTCCTTTTTGTTTCTGCAAAGTAAGCTGGACTGACTCATACGCTCCTACCCCTGTTGTTATTAGGGTAGCAAATAATACCGTTGTTAAGATCATGGCCAAAACAGCAACGATATTCCTTGTTCTATTTTTCAAGAAATCTTTCTTTGCTAGTTTCAGCATACACTTCTTGTTTCTGGTCGAATACACGCTGTCCCCTCCTGTTATTATATATCCATAATCTTTCCATCTTGAATTCTGATAATCCTATCTGCCATTTGTGCTAAATTCATATTATGGGTAATCATAACAATAGTTTGACAGAACCGCTTACTGGTTTGCTTTAACAATCCCATCACTTCAAGGCTTGACTGCGTATCAAGATTTCCTGTCGGTTCATCGGCTAAGACGATAGCAGGTTTTGTGATCAAAGCCCTTGCAATCGCAACTCTCTGTTGCTGCCCTCCAGATAAATCACTTGGTAAATTTTCCAGTTTATTATCAATTCCCAAAATCTTGATAATCTTACCTAGGAAATCTTGATCCACATCATTCCCATCCAGCTCTACTGGAAAACAATATTTTCATAGACATTTAATATGGGAATTAAATTGTAATTCTGAAAAACAAATCCAATATTCCTTCTACGAAAAATTGTTAATTCTTCTTCGTTTAGCTGCCCTATGTTTTTTCCCTTTACTAAGACATTTCCGGAAGTGGGGATATCCAATCCCCCAATCATATTTAGTAACGTGGATTTTCCACTTCCAGAAACGCCTACAATAGCAACAAATTCACCTTCCTCTATTTTCAATGAAATACCGTCCAATGCTTTCGTGATATTTTCACCTGAACCGTAATACTTTTTCAAGTCCGTTGTTTCAAGTATGGCCATACTGTCGATTCCTCCATCCCGCAATTCTTTTAGCTTCTATAAATCCATAACCATATAGGGTTTAAGATTTCCTTTATATCCATAATCTCACCTTCCCATGCTATTGAAAAACTCCTCTATTTCTACAGAGTCAAAATAAAATTCTGTAATTTTTCCATTTGTAATTCGATATAAAGCCGGAACTCCTGCAATTAACATATCTTCATATTTTGTAATAGAAGCATAATCAATTTCTGGTGTCTGAATATCCGTATAGATATCCCCTACCTGTGAACCAGGGAATGCCGGAATATCCTCTGGAGTAATGGTTACAAAATTGAAGCGCATACGTTTTCCGTAATCATTCTTCATATTTTGATATTTTTCTTCCGATTCGCCTGGTAAAAATACCTTGTTTCCATCACTGTCCACATATCCTATCTTTTTGTTATATTTGGATCGCGTTGCCGCCCAGTTATATTTCTGTAAAGGGCGGTTTTCTCTTAAAGCATAATCTACAAAATATACATTATCATTTTCTGCCGCAAAATTCAGCATTTTATCTTTTACCTGATTGCAAAACGGACACTGAACCATGTAAAAATAAACGTAGTAATCCTCCTGGCTCTGGTTAAACATATCCTTCAAATTGATTTTCGTAACATTTTCGTATGGATCTTCCTCTGAAGCCACGATAGCAGGCTCTTCCCCTGTCGAATAAGCAAGAACGCTCTCTGCATTGAAAGATACTGTCATCACTGTAGCTGCTGTTAATAACCCTACTGTTTTTAAAAGTCTTTTTCTATTCTTCATAACTAATTCCCCCATAATAATTTTTCTAAATGTCCTTTTTGTTTTTCACAAAACTTCTGGAAGATTTCTTCATCACTCTGCATTCCCAGAGTAAAATTGATACAGGAATGACAAAACAAGTTCACATCACAGTCCTTACATTTTTCCATTCTCCAAGGTCTTAACCTTTCCAATTCCTCTTTCCATGCCGGGTTCTCAATAATTTCTGTAATTGGTGTTTCCAGCAGATTTCCCATAAAAAGATTTTCCAAATTGCTAAGTGGAGCACAAGGATATACATCTCCGTTTTCACTGATATTTAACTCCTTTTTACCCGGCTGACATAATGCACATCTTAAATGCTGTTTTTCCAATTTCTCTATGTACTCCATTGGTGGAAGCAATTCTCTTTGGTTCTCTTCTCCTCTTCCTGAAGGAGCAAATCTTCGGATCAATGGTTTTACATCTAACTCTTCACATAATTTATAAAAGTCCTGATCATGTCCATAGGTGTATTTTGTTTCCAACATGGAAACAGATACTTTTTCCATTCCAGCTTCTTTTAATTTTTTGATCCCGGCAATCACCCGGTCATAAATCCCTTCTCCTCGCACTTTTGTGCAGCTATAGGAATCAAAACCATCAAGACTGACGGAAACACCATCAACATTCTTTTTAATGATTTCCATAAGCCGTTCATTCAGCAGCAACGCATTTGTAGACAAGGTAATTGCACCTTTATAATTTGCCCTTAAATATTCCAGTATCTCACAGAAATCAGGACGGATTAACGGTTCCCCACCGGTCAGGTTAATCTGTTCTGGATTTAAAACCACCACCTGATCAATTACCTTTTTCCAGTCTTCTGTATTCATGTGATCTACTTCTTCTATACAAGCAGACGCCACACAATGTTTACATCTTAGATTACACCTATTGGTCAAAGAAAGATATACGATCTGATACGGATAGGTTATCTCATTTTTCATCTGTTCCTCCGAAATATAAAAATGAATCCGGCACAGTTCCTGAAATAACTTATAGGCATTTTTCTTTACCACAGTATCTTCTTCCTCAATGGTAAATTCCCCATTGTTCTCTTCCAGATATTTTTCAAGATACTGAAAATAAGCCTCTGAGGTTTTTACAAAGCCTCCGTTTCTGGTGTTACATAAAATAACTCTTTCTTCACGTACTAAAACTTTTGCATTTGGACTTCTCATATACATATCGGGTTCCCTCCTTTACAACTCAATAATAAAGTCTGCATTTTTTCTGCATCCGCTTCATGCGAAAATAAAATAATAATACTGTTCTGTTTCAAGTGTTCTATCATATCATAAAATTCTTTTTTAGAAACACTATCCAGGTTTGATGTAGGTTCGTCAAAAATATATACAGAACGTTCCCTACATACTGTCCGGATAATACCTATTTTCTGCGCCTGCCCACCTGAAACACTTCCAGTATCAATAAGTTCCGACTCTAATGTACGCCCCATTTCTTCCAAATCTTTATAAAATGATAATAAGGAAATATACTTTTCTACTGGAATAGGATCGTTTAGAGCAATGTTATTTCTTATGGTGTCACGAAAAATCGGCGGCTTCTGAAAACAAATTCCTATCGTTTCTGTAAGTGTTTCCCTGGAAAAATTAGTAATACTTTTCCCATCTAATAATATGGTTCCTGAAAAATCGTTCCATATTTTTAACAGGATACCGGCCAGTGTACTTTTTCCTGAACCATTTTTTCCTTTAATCAGATAAATAGAACCTTTCTCAAGACACATATTCAAATTTTTTCTATATACTTTTACATCTTTATAACTGAAATTCACATCTTTTATTTCAATTTTTGATATATCCATTTGCTTCACCCTACAATCTCATTGATTCTGTCCATTGATACTTTCGCCTTTTGGAACTGTCCAATTACAAGCATAATTGAAGAAAGCGGATTAAACATTCTTTGTGTGTACATAATAATCACTGTCAGCTCTCCAAACTGTACCTGTCCGTTAATCACCATAACACCACTGATTGCCAGTACAATCAAAAATGTAGCGGTACTAATAAGTTGCGGTACCGAACGGTTATAGGCCATTAACATATTTTGCCTTAAAATTTCATTTCGCAAAGAAGTTTCATTCCTGCAAAATTTATCTATATAGTAATTTCTTCCATTTAAAGCCAGATACTCGTAAAGGTTACTTACAAACTCCTTAATCAAACCATTCCCAATGTCCATTTTTCCCATTACTTTTCTGGACTGCCCCATGATTTTTTTGTTAAAGAAAATCTGGATAGCAATAAGAATCGGATAAATTAAAAGCATAAACCAAAATATAACCGGATTGATCTGTATCAGGATTACCGCTGTAATAATCACAGTCACAATTTGTATCAGCAGATCGGAAAGCATACGGGAAGATAACATTTCTATATTATTAACGTCTGCATTCATGCTGGTCATAAACAGATTTGATTTCTTCTCTATTTCCTTTCCATCAACCTGAAACATTGCTTGTATCAACAATAACTTGATTTTAACAATAAAGCCATTTGACATTTTGCAAAACAGATAACTCAATGCCAATGCTACTGTAATAGATACAAGCTGGCATATAGCCATATATGCAACATTGGAGATCACTGCCCCTGGATCTTTTGCCGGAACTGCCTTATCCAGAATATTGGTAATTAACTGGGGATAAATATAGGTCACTATAGCGTCCATAGCTACCAATATAATTCCAAACAGATAACCCCATTTATACTTTCGTATCTGCTCCAAAACAACATTCTTTTTCTTCATAACACACATTCCTTCTCAAATGTTCAACCAGATTATACAGGATACAAACATCACCTACTTTTATGGTATGATAATCCAATTTTGTAATTTTTAATTCCCCATATATCCCGCTGATAAAATCATAAAAATTAAAGAAATTCACGCCTGTAATTTGGGAAAGAAATGGATACCTGCTGATTTCGTCAAGGGAAGATGTGCAGCCAAATTCAAACAATCTCCTGTGTACCTTTTCCAAAATCATCTGTCCCACTTCATCAGTCTGGAGCTTGCCTACGCACTCTAAATCAATTTTTTCTAAAGGATCCTCTGTCTTTTCCAGTATGTTTAATGCTTCCTGTATGCTTTTTATACTCGGTGCTGTCTGCATAGCTCTGGCCAGAATACCTGCCACATAAGCATTTCCCTTTGAGGTTCCCTTAAAAAAATTATATCGTCCAGATTTTCCTGCAACAAATATCGGTGAAATATCCGCCAGAACCTGAACGCTTGCCGCCCTGTCTACAAGAACTTTCTTCTTTGCATCTGGTAATAATTCCCCCACACCAATCACACTTTTATAAATTGCCGGTATGGTATCCTTTGCATTATTACATTCCGAAGCACAGATAATCTTTCCCTGTTTTTCCAAGTCATTACAAATGTCCCTCAATTCCTTTTCCATAGCAGGATCAAGAATTTGTGTTACGGAAAGGCTCAAACAGATGAGATCCACCTGTAGTTCCCTGCACTTTTTTAATGCGGCAAGCAGTAAAGAACTGGTCGTTTTTCCTAATTCATTTACAATTTTTATAGGATAAAATTGCGCCTGCTCTGCAAATTGTAAGATACAATCGATACAGTTGGTTCCATGACCAAAAACATCATCAAAATTTTCCTCTTCAACAATTCCATTTTCTTCTGCACTCTTTTGAAAAGAGAATCCCTGAATTACATGCTCCATGATTTCCTGATTTTGTGTATCTACACCGGAGTCTACAACTGCCACTTTGGGACTATACATGGAATCCCTCCAATATATATTTGTACTTTTTATAAATTCGATAAACAATATCTCTTTCGTTGCACTGGAAAGCAGAAACGGTGTAGTAATCTCCGGTATATGCTTTATTAATCAGTTTGCATACCTGGCTGGAACAATTTTGCTTAAATGTGCAATCTCCACACCCTGTCACTGGAATTTCATTAATCTTACGGAGCGCCTCCAGTTTTTCCGGCTGTAATCCTTTCCAAACATCGCCAAGCCAATAATCCACTTTATCAGCAGCCAGCGCACATGGATAAATTCCGCCATCTGCAGATATATGGAATGTATTTGTTCCGCCATCACAGCCAGTACGTCTTCTGAAAGTTGCCTCTTTAATATTGAATAGGAAATACTGTGCTGCTTTTTATCTTTTTCTATCATATACTCCATGATTTTCTCATAGTTCTCATAATACATCTGCATATCTTGCTGAGTCCAGGCAGCTCCGGCATCTAATGCAAAGGTAACTACTCCCATATCCATCTGATCGAGATAAATATAATTTTCAGCCATAGCCGGAAGAGTTTCCTTATTGACAGTCATTCTAACCCGAATATATTCGCCCTGCTCTTTTAAAAACTTTAAAGTTTCCATTACTTTATCAAAGGAAGACTCACCATTAGGATAAATACGGTTTATATCATTTGTTTCCCTGCTGCCATCAATGCTTACAGAAATCTGTACCTTACCCTTTATAAAATCGTAAATATCTTTCTGAAATATCGTTCCGTTCGTTGTCATTGTAAAATGATATGACCATCATACCGTTCTTTTAAGGCTTCTACAATATATCGAATAACATCAAAATTCAGTAATGGCTCACCACCATGTAAAGCCACATTAATCCGTTTCCCTGCAGCAACAGTTTTATCAAATTTATCGGTAAAATATTTGATTGTCTGTTCTGCTGTTTCCAATGTCATTGTTTTTGGCTGCTTATGTACATAGCAGTATTTACAAGCTAAATTGCATCTTTCGGTTACCCAAAATGTAATATTCATTTGGCTTTCCCCCTTTCGTATAGAATCAGTATAATTACAAAATCTTACCTAATTATTACCAAAACAAAAAAAGGTTCTATAAACATAGAAATACCCCTGTAGTTTTATCTCCTACAAGGGTATTTCTCAAAATATCAGTTCTTACCAGATATCTGTGAACTGTGAATCACAATTATTCACACCTTCGTGTTTGCAATCAAAGAAGCAATCACTAGGATCACAATACTGTGTTTCCACATCAAACACAGTTTCCTGAATTCTTTTTTCCATCATTTCCATGAACATTCCTCCTTGCGGATTACCAAATCGTTGTTACGTCAGCATCACAGTTATTCACACCCTCATGATAGCAATCAAAAAAGCAATCACTAGGGTCGCAATACTGTGTTTCTACGTCAAACGTAAGTTCCTGAATTTTTCTTTCCAAATCTTTCATTGTTGTTCTCCTTTCCTTACCATAAGGATGTAAAATGTGTGTTACACCACTCTTCCGTTGTCAGACAATCATACCAACAATCGTCAGGATTACAATACTGAACCTCAATTTCAAAGGTTTCATTCTGCATCTTTTTTTCAAGTTCTAACATTTTGTACACCTCCCTTCCTAAATTTATTAAGGTTTATCAGTGATTTCTCACTGTAAATCATCTTACTCATTTCTAAGACGTTCTGTAATACTTTCTTTTTCCCAGAGTGAAATTCCTATTTCTGATACAAGCATAGCAACTACTAAAAATAACACAGCAATAATTAATGCCGGAACTAATGTAAATTGAAACGTTAATAACCAGATAGTGTCACATATAGCATTTATAGCAGTAATATTTAATACTGTGGAAAGCAAAAGTCCTCCTATTGTGGCATATATTACATATCCTATATTTTCTCTGATGATAAGCTCTCTAAGTTGTTTCTTAGTCGCCCCTATACTTCTAAATGTTGCCAATTCTCGGTTTCTTACAATTAAATTCGTAAAAATAACATTAACCAAATTTATAACTCCAATTGCTCCTAAAATTCCTCCAATGAGTACACATACAATTCTCACTAACATTTTTAAATTTACAATTTCCTTTTGGCGTTGTTCTACTGTTTCAAATCCCACGTCCGAAAATTGTTGCGACATCTGATTTAATAACCTTTTTACAGCCGGAAAATCCGTTTTTTCTGCATCAAATGAATAATTAACCAAACGAAGTTCTCCATATAGTTCTTTAAACAAGCCTTCATCAAGGTAAAGCCATGGTCCCATAATTGTATTTTCTCCAGTTCCATGTTCTCCCGACATTCGTTCAGAAGGAACAACAACAATACGAGAAAGTACTTCCAGTTTTTTTAATGGTACTCCGTTTTTATAAATAGTTACTTTTTCCCCAATTTGTGGAGAATTTTCAAACATATTTTGATCAGGTCTACCTGATCCCCCTTTAAATGATGCAACCAAAATATAATTTCCACTTTTTAACTTTTTCTTAATTATATCGAGATTTTTTTCTCCGTCCCATATTTCCATTTTGTCAATAAAAGCCTCTGATATTCCACACACATTGCATAGAGCTCTTTCATCATCAGCTAATGTTATACGACCATAATTTGTTATTGCCTCATTTGTCACCACTCCATTTTCTTTTCCATATTGGGTCTATCCTCTTTTTATTTTCAATACCTGTAGTTCCCCAATCAAAACTTATATCAGAATCATCAGCTATATTCCTATATAATCGTGTGCTATTTTGAACCATACTGTTTTTTTCAAGTTCACGAATAGCCTCTTCATTCAAACTTGCAGATTCTTTTACATATCCTATACTTGAATTTAAGGTATCCGCCGATGCTACCAAAAAATCTCTGCGTAATCTTGCATTAACAAATTTATCTTCATCAAAGCTATTAGATATAGACCATAGTGAATTCACAAATATAATGCTTAATGTTAAAGAAGTAAAAGTAAAAATTGTTCTTTTTCTATTTCTTTGCAAATTACTTTTCGCCATATTCTTGATAGAGTTAATATCCTTTTCTGCTGTTTTCCCCCCTATTTCTGTATACTTTGTGTTTTCAATTGCAGAAAATCTTGCAGCCTTTTTTGATGGTTTCCTCATACTTATAAACACTGTGATTAGTACAAATATAACTGTCAATAAAAAGATAGCTGGATGTGAGGATTTCAAAACAACTAATTCTTCCTCACTATATTCCCATTTTTTCAAAATCACTGGTAATAAAAGTACCCCTAAACCATATCCCATAATCAAACCAATTGGAATGCCAACTAATGATAGTAAAAGCATTTGTTTTCTCATTAGCTGTTTTATCTGCTTCCCAGTCATTCCTATTGTCTTCATCATTCCAAATTGTTGAATATCCTGCATAACTCCTATATCGAAGATATTGTAAATCAACAAATATCCACATAAAACAAACAAACATCCAAAAAATAAAATTGTAAGACTGATACCTGTCTCAGTATCTTCTGAATATAAAACAGGGTTTATAGATACATTAATATAATCTTGTGCAGAAAAATCTTCTGTTTGTCCTCCAAGACTTTTCGCATATTCTGTAAGAGTTTGTTCAATATGGCTTTCTTTGTTTTTCATGCAGACACTTGCATAATATGTTCCTGCAATTTCTTTGTCACGATTATAAGAATTTTCTTTCAATTCAGGGTTGTTATCTAAAAATTTTTTTGAAACTATAAGATAGCTTGATCTTTGTTCTCCCTTGTACCAGCCTGAAAGTATCATATCAAAAGAATATTCTTTATCTCGTAAGTTAAAAGTTACTGGAATAGAAGTTCCTATTTCTGCCTCAATTCCCATGTCTGTCAATGCCTTATCCGACATAATCACTTCATTTTCTTTTTTGGGAATATTTCCCTCTTCCAATGAAATGTAATATGATTCTAAACCAGATTTATCAAAATAATCTATTTCTACTGGATGTTTTTTTGTTCCTTCTAAAAATGCAATTGGAACTCTTCCCCCTACACTTTCAAACAAATTAGAGTCCTTAGTTTTCTGAAATTGTTCTTCGCTTAAAAAGCGAAGTTCCGCATCCGCCTTCATTCCAGACAGTTTTAACTGTGTTTCTTGAATGGATTGTATACCGCCAAATCCAATTTCCAACACTGATGTAAACAAAATAGTAGTTAAGGTAATTGCCAGTACAAGAAGCAGATTTCTCTTCCTATGCACCTTGAGATTTCCTTGAACCATTTCTTTGATTATTTTCTTTTCATTACTCATACAATTTTACCATCTCTCATTCTTATAATTCTTGATGCCGCTTCTGCAATTTCTTTACTATGGGTAATCATAATAATCGTCTGATTGTAACGCTCCCCTGACTCCCTGAGCAGTCTAAGAACTTCTTCACTTGATTCACTGTCCAAGTTTCCTGTTGGTTCATCCGCTAAAACAATATCCGGCTTTGTTATCATTGCCCTGGCAATTGCTACTCTCTGCTGCTGTCCTCCTGATAAAGTATTGGGTAAATTTTTTAATTTGCTTTTTATTCCCAAAATTTCAACAATTTCTTCAAAATATGGCTTATCAATTTTACTGTTTCCTAAGTAAAGCGGGAGTAAAATATTGCTCTTTACATTTAAGTTTTGAAGCAAATTGTAATTCTGAAAAACAAATCCAATATGTTTTCTTCTATATATAGTCATTTCTTCTGATTTCATCTTTGTTATATCTTTTCCACGAATTAGAACAGTTCCTTCTGTTGGATTATCCAATCCACCCAGCATATTTAATAATGTTGTTTTACCGCAGCCTGACGGTCCAACAACAGCTATGAACTCACCTTTCTCAACAGAAAGATTGACATGATCCAATGCCTTTACACAAATCTCTCCGGTATGATAATACTTTTTTAAATTTGACGTTTTAACCAATTCCATGTTTCTCACCTCGTCTTGTTTTATTCCATCATAATATCTAATTCTTACCCAATTATTACATTACAAAAAATTTTCAAAGAAAAGAAGGGGGCTGTCGGGAAATAGATAGTTCCAAATCAGGGAGGGTATGACTCACAACGAGTCATACCTCCCTAAATTTATCTGAAAAAGAAAAAAAGATGGCTAATGATAACCATCTTTCTCTCCGTTACATGTTATAATGTAACTATGCAAAACACTAAGTATTATAACGAATTTTTTGAATTTGGGCAACAGAAAATCAACAATTGGTGCTATAATAGGTGTGTACTGTTAAACGGCACTTTCTGCACGCCTAACGACCGCAAATTAAATTATTCCAATTCCTTCATTGTTTCATGAACCAAATTTAATGATTCTTATATTTTAAGGAAAAAATCTAACGATTATTTCCTTAAATCCATTATATAAATCATTAAATTACCTAAAACAATGAATTTTCTCGGCATAAATTAATTTGCAGTTGGTGCAACAAAAAAGGTGTGTAGAGTTTGCGCTTCAACAGTGTACCTATGTTTAAATATCAATATCTAAAAGGGAGGAAGAGAAGTGTTTAAAAAATTAAGAATACTTGCATTCTTGATTATGATGACATTGGTATTCGGCATGTCAGCACAGGAAGTATGTGCAAAAGAAAAAGTTGATGATCATTTATCTTTAGAAATGCAAGTAGAACAGAACACAGATGAGAACTCAGTTAATGTAAAAATTGCAGTTCAAAATACGGGTTCTGGACAAGTAGAAATTTAAAGATTAGTGGAAGTATACCAGCTGGAATGAATTCCGATAATCAGTCTAATTCATTAGAAGTGGAAACATCTGCCCAGGGACGAGGGAAGAATTAGAGTATTCATTAGTAGTATCATCAGAGGATGATGAGAACATCAATGATAATACAAAACCAAGTGATACTCCGAATGATAATTCAAGCAATGATACGGGAACGAAAGATGATTCACATAAGGGAAACAATGTTGATACAGGTGACCATGCACCAATTGGCTTATATGTGATATTAGGCAGTGGTGCATTAATTCTGGCTGCAGTAATTGTGATAAAGAAAAGAAGATTAAAAGCGATGTTGTCTTTATTGCTCTGTATTTCAATGGTGCTTCCTTTATGTACAGGAGCAATTCCAGTAAAAGCTGCTGAAAGTACAAAAAAGGTTGTAGAAGTATCAGAATAAATTACATTGAATGGGAAAACCTATGTAATCAATGCTAAAGCAGAATATGATGAAGTAGAGGCAGTTCAGGTTTCGGGAGATATTGTAACACGTGCAGAATGGATTCAGACATTGGTTGATGCAATGGGATATTCTGAACATGTGGTAGAATATGATGAGGATGAACTTCCATATACAGATATTCAGGAACATGAAAATCTGAACGCTATTTTGCTTGCATATGCAAATGGATTCATTCCAGAAAACGGTGAAACAGAATTTAATCCTGACGAATCAGCAACAAGGGAATTTGCGGCTACTACATCTGTGCTTGCGTTAGGTTTTGTTCCAATTCAGGATGTTGTATGTGATGATGTGAATGAGATTACCTATAAACAGGAAGTAGAAACAGCAGTTGCTATGGATATTTTTAGATTGGATAATAATAAGTTTTATCCAACAAGAGAACTTTCACAATCAGAGGCGGATGCAGCAATTGATGGAATTAAAGGAATTGTTGACAGCGAAAAAATTGATGAGTCTTATGAAAGTGACATTGAATATAAAGAAGGTGTCATCGAATTACCAGAAGACTGTACATATAGCGTTGATGGAAATAGAATCTTCTTAGATGATCAGAATATGGCAGAAAAGTTATCAGAGGGAACAATTTTGGTTCTGCCAGATCAGACACCGTATAAACTTATCTCAGTGACAAGTGAGGATGGGAAATATATTGTTGAAACAGAAGTTCCTGAAATAGAAGAAACAGTAGATTCTATTGATGTGCAAGGATATGGAACAATGGATATGAGCGGTTTTATTCCAGCAGAAGGAGTAACTCTCGTAAATACATATTCAAGAGCTGCACGTGGTAATATTGCAGATGCATCAGGTTCATTAGGTGGTCCTGGGGAAATCAAGTTTGACCTTAAAAAGAGTTTAGGTGATGGAGAATTATTTGGTACATTTAAAATTGATTTACCAAAAGTTCTGTATAAAGCAGATGTAGATCTTGGTTGGTCTGGATTTGATGTTAATAATGTCTATCTGAAACTTCCAGCAGAAATTGAAATTGACGGCGGATTCAAGTTTTATCAGAATGACGGTAATTTTGGACGTCCATGGGAGCCAAAAGGCGGTATTTTTGAGTTAGGAAAAGTGCCAGTAACAGGTGTACCAGGAGCAACTGTTTATGTTCAGGTGGCAATTTATTATAGTGTAGAAGGTAGAGTGCACATGGTTTATAAACTGGATGGTACAACCGGTATTCAGGTATTAAACAATCGTCTTAGAATGATTGATGATCTGAATTCAAAACTGGAACTTCCAGAATTGGAAGCTTCAGCTAAAATTGGACCAAGAGTAGCTGGACTTCTTGAAATCTGTAACAGATGGGATTTGATTGATTTTAATGCATCTGTTGGTGCTGGATTTACTGGAACTGCATCCGTGCCTAACTTAAATTTATTCTGTTTAGATGCTAATATTTACATGTATGGTGAAATTTCAGCCCTTCAGGAAGGTGTTGTTGGAGATTGGCTCGATATAGGATATACATGGGAATTCTGGAGCAAGGATAATAGTCCATTGAAAAAGAACTGGCATTTTGAAAACTTGTTAAAAGTGGATGAGTGTACAGCTACAAGTAAAGGTACTATCAAAGGAATGGTAGCCAAGGCCGATGATCGAAGTGCTGCAATTAAGAATGCAACGGTTACTGTGTACGATAAGGGTAATTATAATGAGGTTGCAAGTGATAAAACTGATGCAAACGGAAATTATGAAATCAAAGTAAAAGAAGGGGAATATGTTGTAATCATTACAGCTGATGGATACATTTCATTTGAGTGTGACGTGAAAGTTGTGGCCAATGAAGAGCAATATATACAAACATTCTTACTTATTGATGAAGAAAACCTTGGTATTTATGGTGTGGCAGAAGGTACAATTAAAAATGCTGTTACAGGAAGCGTAATTTCAGATGTTCAGATGTCATTCAGAAAAGGATGGAATAAACAGGATGGAGATGTTGTATTAACAACAAAAACGGATTCTAATGGAAAATATCAGGTAGATCTTCCGGTTGGTAACTATACAGCCCACATGGAAAAAGCAGGATATGTATCTAATACATTGAACATCATTGTATTACCTGTAAGTGTAATGCAGCAGAATGGTGCATTAGTTCCGACTGGAGATGGACTTCCAGAAGGAGATCTTAGAATAGTACTTACATGGGGAAGCAGTCCATCAGATTTGGATTCACACTTAGTAGGACCTGCTGCTGATGGAAACGGATATTTCCATATTTATTATTCAAATAAGCAGTATTCATATAATTCGACAAAATATGCAGACTTAGATTTGGATGATACTAGCTCATATGGTCCTGAAACTACTACTATCTATAAGAAAACTGAAAATGGAACATATAGTTCTATGTTCATGATTACAGTAACAGAGGATATAGTAGTAGCACAGCAATGTCAGCATCAGGTGCTATTGTAGAAGTATATGTAGATGGTCAGTTTTATGCCGGCTATCCTGTTCCAACAGGAAAACAGGGAACATACTGGCATGTATTTGACTATAATCCAACAGAAAATACGATTACACCTGTAAATGAATTTAAAGACGGAATTACTTATGGAGCATCTCAGAGAGCTCGCATGTCAACAGAAGTTCAGTTTGACATGAATAAATAGTAAATAGATAAAAAATAAGGATGTCCTTTCTATGACTAAAACATAAAAGGAACATCCTTTTTATCTTAACAAGCAACCATATGATGTTCGACCATCAAAAGAAAAGGTTAATATATAATCGTTTTCTTTTGCATTGGAATATTCTGTCTGTGTGCAATTTACATTTTTTATACGTGTTAGTGAGTCTGGAAAAACTACATCAAAGTAATAAAGTTTATTACGAGAACTATTGTTTCTTAAGGACCACACACCATGTAATTGACCAATTTGAATGTACCTGCAGGATTTAGTAGATGGGAGTAGTTTTCTGCTAATCGAAAAGGCAATTATAAAACATATAGAACAACCAGCGAATGCGGTAAAATCAAAAATGCCATTATATATGCAAAGAAAGGCAAAAGATAACCCCATACAGGTTGTTATGAGAATACCTTTTTTATTGTGTCTGTTGTACTTTTTTATAAAACTAGAAATAATAGCATTCTCTTGAACTGTCATTGTTCGTGAAGATAATTTATCAGGTGTTATATTTGTGTAATTTATTGTATTTTTAGGTATTATTTTTTTCATTTATGTATCACCTCTTTTTTATTATATATGATATAATGATTCTCGGCAACAGCACTTTTTTGCTGTTGCCCTTCAATTTCTTAAGCTGTTCATTATCCGCAACAACTTCATATTTGTAAATCATTGGCTTTTCCAAAATGAGATTTCGAAGATATTCTACTCTTGATATGTTTAAGGCTTCGGCTGATTGTTCTAAACATGCCAACTCAATATCCGTAAGCTTTAATGTTATGTAGTTTTTATGTTTTAATTTCTCTTCCTTTTTGGGTCTTGCCATATAAATTTATTCTCCTTCTTTGGGGTGGGTAAAAAAAGAAATAAAGATTTTCGTCACTTTGTATTTTGCGGATGTATCCGGCAGAGCAAAAGTGCTGCAACCTCAGTTGCCGATCATCTAGATGCAAGTATTATTGCAAGACTGATGATTTTCCGAGGGTATGGGGAACGGAATCCCTATCAAGTATGCCGAAAAGGATGATCTAAAATCCATGAAATGGAGTTTTGGGAATCCATAGGCGTATCTTGCTTTAGAAATAATATCCCCTTATATATACGGAAAGAGAGAAATCCTTATACAATATAGGAACATAGAAATCGAAAAACTAAGAAGTGGAAGAAAAATGAATTCCTTGGTATAATTGAATGGAGTGATTACGTATTCAATAATAAGGTGAGGAGGGATTGTTTTGGCAAAATTTAATTGGGTTGTTATTACCAGAGAAGATGTTATTCGTGCAATTGAAAGATTTCTTGTCAATAATCCAGAGTACCCTGAGCCTCGTGAGTATTCCAATGCAATAGTGCATGCTTTCCAGAAATTCAGGGTTCTTCCGCAATTATCCGTAAATGGAATTGAAACAAAAGTGCTAAAATGATAAAATTGTCTTAGGAATTTTGTCCTTATGGAAGGAATTGAAACAGATGAAAGATACTCTTGAATTACAAAAATTTTACCCGGAAGAAATAGGCATCACAGAAGTAACTCAAAACGAAAAAGAAATTTATATCCATGTTTCTGTGCAATCAAAAAATTGTACATGTCCCAAGTGTGGAGTGGCTTCAGAACATAAACATGGTACTTATAAAAGAAAACTTCAAGATCTTCCGATCTTAGGTAGAACCACGTATTTAATCGTAAATGCTTACGAGTATCAGTGCGACAATTCTTCCTGTGATGTTACAACCTTTGTTGAGAATGTAGATGGTTTTTTGAATTATTACAGCCGTATGACAGAGCGTTGTGAAGATTTTATATGTACTTTGGCATTGGAAACAAGCTGTGAAGGTAGTGCCGTATCTGCCGTTCTATGAATCTGAAAACCAGTGGTGACAGCATTATCCGATTGTTAACGAAACGATATGTAGCACAACCGGAAGTTCCATGTGGAAGCATTATTGGAGTGGATGATTTTGCATTTAAGAAACGGCATACTTATGGGACAATTATTGTAGATGAGGCAACACATAAACCAGTGGCAATTTTAGATGGACGTGATGGTAAAACACTAAAAGAATGGTTAAGTAACAATAAACATGTAAAAGCGGTGACACGAGACCGGGCAAGTGCTTATTCAACAGCCATAAAGGAAATATTGCCCGATGCTATGCAGATTGCTGACAGATTTCATCTTCATCAAAATTTATTAGAGGCCATAAGAAATACTATAAGTTCTGTATTGCCCGTTGATATCAGAATTCCATCGGATTCTAACAGTATTGCAGAACCATCAGTTGAAAACGATAGTAAAAAAAATGCCATACAATGTGGATAACCTTAACGAATATAATCAAAAAAGGGTACAACTGTACACTGCGATAAAGGAATATAATTCTGCTGGATACAGTAAACGCCAAATTTCTAAAGTATTACATTGCAGCAGAAATACCGTAACAAAATATCTCAATGGAGAATATGAAGCACTTTGTAAAAAAGATTTTCGTAGCAGAATGGATCAGTTTTATGATTATATTGTCAAAGCTTTAACTTCTGGCATCAGTCGAAAAGATGTATATCGCAATGTTATTGAAAAAGGATATAAAGGCGGTCAATCTGCAGCATATGACTATATGAATAAAATCATAGAACGATTCCAAATTGATGTTGCAATTTATAAAAGTTCTTCACCTGAAGCAATCCAAAACAAAAAGGCATTACAAAAATATGACCACCTTTCACGAAACAGCATATTCCGTTATCTTTGGATGGGGGTGGAACTTAGCGAAAACCATAAGGCATATATTTTACAGAAATATCCCAAACTCAGAGAGTTGATGCATTGTGTTCGAGAATTCCGTGAAATATACGAAAAGAAAAGTATGCCTCTATTGTATTTGTTTATCGAACGGTACAAAAACTCTGATTTAAAAGAGATATTCCGGTTTGCAAATGGATTAGAAAAGGATATAGAAGCTGTGGAAAATTCTGTTGCCAGTGAACTTTCAAATGGTTTTGTTGAGGGAACAAATAGTAAATTGAAAATGGTAAAACGTACTATGTATGGGAGATGTAGCAAAGCACTTTTAGCAGCAAAACTAATGTATGTCAAGGTTGAATGATACGGATAATTGCGGATGAACCCACAGTCTGCTCACATATTCTTTCTTTAAGCAGCCACATTTTGTGTTGAAATTGTTTCAGATCCGGCTGAGGGAAATCATGAAAATAAATGCGGTTCCGGCTGTTGTTATTGGCAGCGGTCTGGCGCTGACACTTTATACAAGCGGAGGAACTAATCATCCGGTTAATTATGTGATATTAATTGTATCCATACTTTGTATGAGTATGTTCTTTTCGGTGCATTATCTGACTATTTATTATCTGCTTCAACCATATAATGCCGGAACAGAGATAAAAAGCGGGACTTATCGTATCGTAATGACAGCAACGTATGCCGATTCTGATTTTTGGTATTCTGACGATGGTGTTCTTTGTTCTATATGGTATTGTGGCGAGTATTCTGGTTTTCCGTTTTGCACCGAAAACCTTCAAAATTCGCAACTAGTGGAAATAATACCACAGAAACAACTGGTTATAACCAGTGCTTTCTGTGGTATTATTTGTTTTTGGGGGAATTATTATAAAATATGTGAAAAATGCACAAAATATAATGCGGATATTAGGATATAATTCCAATATTGACGAAAAATCAAGTTTGATATAATATAAACTCATAAGATACATCATAACCAGTTGATAAGTGGATATAACCAGTTGACAACTGGTAAGTATAAAGGAGGGCGTTTCAATGGATGAAATTAAGGCTCCAAAGTATTACATTGTAAAGCAGGATATTATTAAGCGGATTAATGATAATACTTACAAGGAACACGAAACGATTCCGAGTGAAAGGGACTTAATGGCGATGTTCGATGTAAGCAGAATTACAGTTCGAAAAGCAATTGAGGAACTTGTAAATGAAGGTTACCTGTACCGGGTGCACGGGAAAGGAACTTATGTAAAGGGGGAAGGAGAGCAAAACAATTTAGTATCTATCACAAGTTGTACTGAGGACATCGAGAGATTGGGACATACACCACGCAGAAAAGTTCTTAATAAAAGTGTGATAGAAGCAGATGCAAAACGAAAAAATGTTTTGAATTTAAGTGAAGATGATGAAAAGATTTTTAGTCTTTCAAGAATTTATTACGCAGATGATGAACCAGTGAATTATACGCGTACATATTTACCGTATAAGTATTTTCCAGATATTGAGTTGTTTGATTTTTCTCGTGTATCTTTATATAAGATTTTGGAAGAAAAATACAATGTTAAGATTACAAAAGCAACTCGAACAATCGAAGCTATTAGTGCACATGATGAGCTGATTGATTATTTGGATGTGGAAGAGAATGTTCCACTATTACAGTTTTGCTGTACAACATACGGAATTGTGAACGGAAAAGAAGTCGCTATTGAATATTTCAAATGTTGTTACAGAACAGACAAATTTAAATTTTATATTTACCAGGCAAGATAGGTAAAGTACGGACAAATTAAAGGAGAAGGAAAATGAAAAAAAGAGCAAGCGTTTTAATTACGGCACTTGTTTTATTAAGTGCAACCATTTTTACGGGATGTGGCAAAGGTGGAGACAATTCTGAAGGAAAAAATAGTGATTTAAGGGTTGCAGTTGTTTGTTCAGGATCTGGACAGAATGATAATGGATACAACCAGTCAGCATGTGAAGAAATCAAAGAAATGTCTGAAGAGGTTGGATGCGAATATAAAATCATTGAGCCTGCAAATGGTGTTCCGGAAGCATTAGAGACATTGGCAGATGATGGATATAATTTGATTTTCACATTAGAATATGACTTTGATGCATTAATTAAAGGGGTTGGTGGATCAGAGCCAATCGCAGCACAATATCCTGATACAACATTTGTAGTATTTAATGATAATCCAAATGTGGATGAAAGCGGTGAAACAATTCATGACAACGTAATTTCCGTATTATTCGATGTTCATGAAGCTTCTTATCTTGCTGGATATTTATCTGTTCAGGTAAATGAAAACATGGATAAGTTATTCGATGCTTCTTATGGATTAACTCCATTAGACGAAGCAAGAGGAATTGGATTTATCGGAGGAACAAACTCCAATGGTATTCTTGTTTATTCTTACGGATTTATTGAAGGAATTAATGCAGCAGCTGCAGAGTATGGTGCAACTTATGATTATTACACAAAATATGATGCCGGATTTACAGATTCTGCATTAGGAAGTACAGTAGCAGAAACATTTTATGATGAAGGGGCAAACGTAGTATTTGCAGATGCCGGAGTTGTAGGCGATGGTATTACAGCGAAAGCAAAAGAATTAGGAAAAATTGCAATCCAGACAGATGCTAACTTAGATGCTCAGCAGCCAGGACACGTTCTTACAAGTGTATTAAAGATTACAGGTGTTCCTGTTGAGACTATTACAAAGGCTTATGCAGATGGAAAGATTAACGAAATGGAAAGATTCCAGACATACAACCTTGCATCAGGTGCTACAGGAATTACCGACCTCGAAGAAATGGGTAAACATGTTCAGGATCAGGAAGTATGGAATGAAATCAAAGAAAAGGTTCAGACAGTAAGTGACAAGATTTCCAGTGGAGAAATTAAAGTTACAAACAAACAGTTAAATGAAGAGTTTGATGAGTCTACATGTCCGAACGTTGTAATTAAAACAAATTAATTTATTTGAGGGTGTCTCAAAAAGAAATGTGTTACAAAGCGCGCAAAGTACTTTGGGGCACCCTTATTTACCCAAAAATAAGGAGATTCACCTATGAGTATTATTATAGAAACAAAAAATTTGACAAAAAAGTTTGGGGATTTTATTGCAAATAATAATATCAATATACAAGTGGAGAAGCAGGAAATCAAATGTATTGTTGGTGAAAACGGAGCCGGTAAATCTACATTAATGAATATGTTATACGGTGTACATAAACCTACAAGCGGAAAGATTTTATTGAACGGAAAAGAGCTTGTAATGAATTCCCCTACAGATGCAATTCGAAATGGAATTGGAATGGTTCATCAGCATTTCAAACTGGTACCTAGCTTGAGCGTGTATGAAAACATTTTACTTGGAAGCGAAATTACCAAAAGAGGGTTGATTGATCGAAGAGTTGAAATTGAGAAAGTTAAGAAATTAATTGAACAGTATCATTTTCAGATTGATCCAATGGATAAAATTCAGGACATTTCAGTAGGTCTTTGCCAGCAGGTTGAGATTTTAAAAATGTTATATCGTAATGTTGACATTTTGATTTTGGATGAGCCTACAGCTGTTCTTACACCACAAGAAGTTGATCAGCTGATGGAAAACCTGATGGCACTTCGTGATCAGGGAAAAACGATTATTGTTATTACACATAAATTACGTGAAGTTATGTATATGAGTGATAGCGTAACAGTTATTAAGAGTGGTCAGGTTATCGGTAATGTGAAAACCAAAGATACCAATGAGACAGAACTTGCACAGATGATGGTTGGACGTGATGTTGTATTGACTGTTCGAAATGAGGCAGGACCAAAACCCCAGGATGAGGAAGCATATCGTGTAGAAAATATCTGTACAGTAAATGATGCAAATCAGGAAATTCTCCATAATGTTACATTGTCTGTGAAAAAAGGTGAAGTTCTTGGTATTGCAGGGGTAGAGGGAAATGGACAAAGTGAACTGATTAAAGTATTAACCGGTGTTATGGAAGTAACCAAAGGAAAAGTTACTTTGAATGGAAAAGACGTAACAAATGCATGGCCGGATAAATTGAGAAAGTTTGGTATCGGAATTATTCCGGAAGACCGTTATGCACAGGGATTATGTAAGGATATGTCAATTCCGGAAAACTGTATTGCAGGATATTTCGATACCCATGATGTTTGTAAAAAAGGTGTGTTGAAGGGACGTAAGATTAGGCAGTTATGTGATGATTTTATTGAAAAATATGATATTCGTGTATCTGATAAATACGGTCTTATTTCTCAGCTCTCAGGAGGTAATGCACAGAAGGTTATTATTGCCCGTGAGTTTGAAAATAATCCAGACTTAATCATCGCTTGTCAGCCAACACGAGGAGTTGATATTGGTTCTATTGAATTTATTCACAGACAATTACTGGCGCTTAGAAATTCCGGAAAAGCAGTTCTTTTGATTTCCAGTGAGTTATCAGAAATCATGAGCCTTTCAGACAGAGTTGCAGTTATGTACAAAGGTGGAATTATCGGTGAGGTAGATCCATCAGTTACATCTTCTGAAGAAATCGGATTGCTGATGGCAGGCGCAAAGATGAAGGGAGGAGAATAAGGTGACCCAGAAAAAATCAAGTCATATTGGACCTAAAATTGTAAATACGTTGCTTCCGGTTGCTTGGCATTTTTTATTGGAGGAATCATCATTGCTTGTATCGGTGAAAATCCACTGGAAGCATATCAGATTATGTTAGGAAAGTCTCTTTTTACAGCAAAAGGATTTTTAAATACATTGCATTATGCATCACCTTTGTTATTAACAGGTCTTGCAATTGCAATTACATTTAAAGCAAACATTTTTAACATGGGTGTTGAAGGACAATTACTACTCGGTGGATTTTTCTCCGGTATCGTTGGTGCATCTATGAATTTGGATAGTCCACTTCTTCAGAAGTTAATCTGTATCTTAGTTGGAATGGTATGTGGCGCTTTATTTGCACTTGTACCTGCAATCTTAAGAGCCTACTTCAGAGTAGATGAGATGGTAGTAACATTGATGCTGAACTACGCAATGATTAAAGTATTAGAGTACTTATCCTCCGGTCCATTCAGAGAAGCAGGATCAGGATATGTTTGTACTCCAATGATTAAAGATGGAGCAATGTTTAAGCGTCTGAATATCGGAAATTCACGTTTGACAATGTTTTTCTTTATTGCTTTGGCTGTATTGATTTTTATGACATTTGTAATGACAAGAACCCGTCTTGGAATGGAAATTACAGCAATTGGTAAAAATCCAGATTTCGCAGAAGCAACTGGTATGAGAGTTCGCAGAAAAATCATTGTTTTGATGTGTATCAGTGGTGCTTTGGCTGGTCTTGCCGGAGCAGGTCACATGATGAGCGAGAAATTCAAATACACATTAGGATTTTCAGGAACAACCGGTCTTGGATGGGATGGTATGTTGATTGCATTACTTGGCAGACATAATCCGGTAGGAATTTTGCTGGCAGCAATCTTCTACAGTGCTTTGAAGACAGGTGCAGATAATATCAATATGTATACTTCAGTTCCGAAAGAAATTGTTGGTGTATTACAGGGATTAATTATTCTCTTCTTAGCAGTACAATTCATAGATGAAAGATTTGGACTGAAAGAGAGATTTATGAAGTTGAAAAACAGAAAGGAGGAAGCATAGAGATATGATCGGTGGAATTTTATATGACTCAATATATCATGCAGTTCCAATCTTGCTTTGTGTATTAGGTGGAATTTCGCATACAAGGCAAATGTATTGAATATTGCTCTTGAAGGTATGATGCTGGCAGGTGCTTTCATTTCTGTATTAGTTTCCTTTAAAACAGAAAATATTGTTTTGGGCTATGTGGCAGCTGTGGCAGTTTGTTTACTGATTGGTTTGATTTTTGCATTCTTTGGAGTAACCTGCAAAGGAAATGTTATTGTCATAGGTCTTGCAGTGAATATGTCGATTACAGCAATTGCAGGATTTGCATTACAGCTTATGAATTCAGCAAACATTAAACTTAGTTTTACAAATGCAGCGGCATTTAAAATTCACATCCCAATTATTAAAGATATTCCAATTATCGGGGAAATTTTAAGCGGACACACAATTATTACTTATGTGTCATTTATCGCAATCGTATTGATTTGGTTCTTGATGTACCGTACAAAATTTGGAATTTATGTACGAGTAGTTGGTGAGAATGAAGATTCTGCAAAGAGTCTTGGTTTAAACACAAATAAATACAGATATCTTGCAATTTTATTAGGTTCTTTCTTCTGTGCACTTGCAGGAATTAACCTGGCACTTGAGCGTATGACAATCTTTACAAATAATATGACAGCAGGACGAGGATTTATCGCTATCGCTGCAATTTACTGCGGCAGAGGAGACCCGTTATCTTGTTCCTTCTATGCAATTATTTTTGGATTGGCCAGAGCGTTAGCTGTAAACTTGAGTTTGTATGCAGGTGCGGCAGCAGCAGTATTTGATGTAATTCCATACGTGGTTATGAGTATTGTATTAACTGTTGTTTCAATTGTTAAATATCGAAATCGAAAGATTCGTGGAATTTAAAGAGGGATAAGCAATGAGTAAGTCAGCATTAATTATTGTGGATATGGTTCGTGATTTTACAGATCCGGAAGGACTTGTATATTATCCACAGAACAGAGAAATTCTTCCGCAAATTAAAAAAGTATTGGATAAATGTAGAGAAAAAGATGTTTTAGTTGTATTTATGCAGCATTGTAACAGAAAAGGAAAAGTGGATAGAAAAGCGCAGGCTATGCGTCCAAACTGTATTGAAGGAACATTTGGAATTGAGATTGATCCTATGCTTCCGGTAGATGAAGAAAAAGATTATGTCATTCAAAAAAGAAGATACAGCGGTTTCTTTGCAACAGATTTGGATCTTGTTCTCAGAGAGAATGGTGTTGAGAATGTAATCATTGTAGGGACAAAAACAAACTGTTGTATTCGAGCAACTGTAACGGATGCATTTTATCTGGATTATGAGCCATACGTAGTTAGAGAATGTGTAGCAACAAATTCTGATGTAGTTAATGAAGTTCATCTGACAGATATTGATAAATATCTCGGACATGTGGTTGATATGGAAACACTTTTTAAGATGCTTGACGATGGACAGTTATAGGAGGTAGGCATGAAAACAGATGTATTGACAAGTGGTTATGTGAGTATGGATCACATTATTAAAATTGATACACCGGCACGAGTTGGATTTACTTCTCTTGTTACAAATAAATCCAATGCACAGATTTTCTATGGAGGATGTTCTGTTAACATTGCTTACGCACTTTGCCACCTTGGAATGTGTGCAAAGCCAGTGCTTCGTGTAGGTGGTGATTACGAAAGTAATGGTTTTAAGAAATTTCTGGAAGACGGAAATGTTCCGCTGGATGGGATTACAGAACTTCCAGAGGAAGCTACCAGTGTATGTTATTTAATTCAAGATAGCAATAACGACCACATTACAATTTTCTATCCAGGGGCTATGGATGGAAATATGCACAGCCATTGGAAGATGAATTATTTGAAGATACCAGACTTGGTGTGATTACAGTAGCTGCAAGAAAAGATAATGAAGAATTTTTTGAGAAATGTAAAAAACATGATGTACCTGTTGTGTTTGGTATGAAAGATGATTTTGACGCATTTCCGGAAGAATTTTTGAAACGACTCCTTACAGAAAGTAAGATTATTTTCACAAATGAGGTAGAACGTGAGATTATCGAAAAAATTTACGGTTTTAAAGATATTACAGAGCTGTTTGATATCGGAGAAGTAGATATTATTGTAACAACACTTGGTAAAGATGGCAGCATTTGTTATATTCGCGAAGAGAATGGAATTCGTCAGGAAAAAATTGGAATTTGCAAAGTTGAGAATGTTGTAGATGCAACAGGTTCCGGAGATGCATATATGGCTGGATTTATATACGGATATTTAAATGGATATAAACCGGAAGAATGCTGCAGACTTGGAGGAACATTATCTTATTTCATTTTGCAGGCAGAGGGATGCTGCACAAATGCACCAACAGAGGAACAGCTTTTAGAAAAATTCAAATCATTTGAATAAGAAAGGCAGGAGAAGATATGAGTACATTATATATGGGTGCGGATAAGGAAACAGTTGGAAAGTACGTTCTGTTTTCCGGAGATCCATGGAGAGTTGAAGTTGTTAAAAAATATTTGGACAATCCTAAAAAAGTAGCGTTTATGCGTGAATTTAACACATATACAGGAACCTATAAAGGAGTTGAAATTACTGTAACATCCACAGGAATCGGTGCTCCATCAGCAGCAATTGCTATGGAGGAGATGTATGAAGCTGGGATGGAAGTTGCGGTTCGTATGGGAACAGTTATGTCCATGCAGGATGATATGTTAGGACATTTTCTGGTACCAATTGCAGCAATCAGACGTGAAGGTACAAGTAGCGCTTATGTAGAAGCAGGTTATCCGGCAGTTGCAGATATTGATTTGGTAAATGCAATGAATGAAACTGTTACACAGATGGGTAAGCGTTATTTAAATGGTTTGAACTGTACAATGGACGGATTTTATAGTCATATGCATGATTCTCGTTTTTCTAAAGAATGGGGTAGAGATATGTCCAAGACATTTGAAGAGGTGAAAAACTTGGTGTTACAGGAATTGATATGGAATCTTCCTGTATGTTGACACTGGGAAGATTAATGGGTGTTAAAACCTGTATCTTAACAATGGTTACAGTTTTAGAAAATTTGAAAGAAACTCTGAAAGGACAGGATCGTACAGATGCAGAAGATCTGCTTTGCAGAACTGCTCTGGAAGTTATTATAATTATCATAACAAAATAATAAATAAAATTTATGGGAGGTAAGTAACATGGAAAAGAATTATTTACAAACGGATCACAGACAGTTATCGGAATGGTACATTGCCTGCCTTTACCAACAACAGCCGGATTTGATGGCAACTATCAGAAAATCTTGATCAGGCAGTACAAGATGCAATCACATTGGAAAAAGCAGGTGTTGATGCTGTAATTGTAGAAAATATGGGAGATACACCATTTTCTGCAACTTTAAATAAAGCTCAGCTTGCAGCTCTGACTGCTGCTACATTTGCAGTAAAAAATGCAGTGAAAATTCCGGTTGGTGTAGACGCGGCTTTTAACGACTGTGAAGCAAATATTGCAATTGCGGCAATTACAGGAGCTTCTTTTATCAGAGTTCCGGTATTTGTAGACACGGTTCTTTTTACAGACGGAGTGATTAATCCATGTGCAAAGAAATGTATGGAATATCGCAAGATGATGGGAAAAGAAGATATCAAGGTTATTGCTGATGTTCAGGTAAAACATGCCCACATGCTTCTTCCATATATTACAGTTGAACAGTCTGCAAAAGAGGCTGTGGATAACGGTGCAGATGGAATTATTGTAACAGGAACACAGATTGGTGAGGAAACACCTCTTGATCTTATTAAGAGAGTGAAAAGTGTTGTGAAGGTTCCGGTATTTGCAGGAAGCGGAGTAAAAGCTGAGAACATAAAAGATCAGTTACAGATTGCAGATGGAGCGATTATCGGCTCAAGTTTAAAGGAAGGCGGAGTTCTTACAAATCCAATTTCTTATGACTTAGTGAAAAAAGTATTAGATGCATTAAATGCGTAATAAAAAATTTTGAGAAAATCAGAAGGGAGATTAATTATCATGATGAGACCAATGAAACTTGCAGGTTCTGAATTAATGTTTGGAGAAGGCTGCTTAGAATATATTAAAACAATTGATGCAAAAAAAGTTAGTATCGTAGTCGGTGGAAAAAGTATGGAAAGAAGCGGAATGCTGGCAAAAGTAGAAGGATATTTCCATGAAGCCGGAGCTGAGACTATGGTGGTAAAAGATGTAGAACCAGATCCTTCTTTTGAAACAGTTATGCGTGGCGCAAATGAAATGTTAGCGTTTGAACCGGACTTGATTGTAGGTCTTGGTGGTGGTTCTGCAATGGATGCTGCAAAAGCAATGTGGATTTTTACGAACATCCAGAATTAAAACAATGGAATCCGTACTTCCTCCAAATCCATTCCCAACACTCCGTAAAAAAGCAAGAATGTGCTGTATTCCATCTACAAGTGGAACAGCAAGTGAAGTATCCAGATCTATCGTTATTTCTGATAATGCAACAGGTTTAAAACACGGACTTGGAAATATGGAAATGATGCCGGATATTGCAATTTGTGATCCGGAAGTTACAGCTTCTATGCCGGCTAAGATTACAGCCGAAACAGGTATGGATGCTTTGACACATGCGTTAGAAGCACTGGTATCCACAAGAGCAAATTATGTATCAGATATTCTTGCAACACAGTCAGCTATTGATATTATGGAAACACTTCCGATTGCATACGAAAACGGAGCAGATATGCATGCAAGAGAGATTATGCTTCAGGCTTCTATGGTAGCCGGTATGGCATTTACAAATGTATCTCTTGGTATTGTTCATTCTATGGCTCATACTCTTGGAGGAATGTTCCATGTAGCACACGGATTAGCAGATGCAATTCTTCTTCCATATATAATTCGTTATAATTCAACAGATGCAAAAGCGAAAGAAGTTTATGATACGTTTGCTAAGAAGGTCGGAGCTGAAAACTTATATGAAGCAGTAGAAAAATTGAATAAGAGACTGAATATTCCATCCTGCTTGCAGGAAGTTATTCCAGACGAGGCGGCATTCGTAGAAAAATTAGATGAAATGGCTGCATTGGCTAAAGCAGATGGATGTACAAAGACAAATCCAATCATTCCTGAATTAGAGGAATTTAAAGAATTATTTATGAAAGCATACAGAGGAGAATAAAAAATGGAAATTATTTGTTATTTATCAAATGGATACCCAACAATTGAAGCAAGCTATAAAATTGCACATGAATATGCAGATGCAGGATGCAAGATGATGGAAGTGGATTTTCCTTCCAGAAATCCATATCTTGAGAGTGACTTCTTAAAAGCCAGAATGGGAAAGGCTTTAGAAGCATGTGATGATTATGATAAATATATGGAGTCTATCATTCGATTGAAAAAAGAGTTTCCGGAAATAAAAATGCTTGTATTAGCTTATGAAAATACAGTATTAGAAATCGGAACAGAGAAATTTATTAATTTCTGTCTGGAAAATGATTTGAAAGATATTCTTCTTGTTGGATTATCTAATAATGAAGTAAAAGACCAGATTATTGAAGCAGGACTTCAGGTTTCTGTTATGTAGAATATCATCTTCCACAGGAAGAGATTGAGCTTGCTAAAAAATCAAATGGATTTGTTTATCTTCAGGCAAAGCCTTACGAAACACAGGAAAAAAATGAAAAATATCCAACATTGAAGGATTGTGTACAGTATTTAAGAGAGTGTGGAATTGACCGCCCGATTTATTGTGGTGTTGGTGTTCACGCACCGGAAGACGTAAAACTTGTAAAAGAAGCCGGCGGAGATGCTGCCTTTGTGGGAAGTACAATTCTGAAATTACATGATGATATTCCGGCAATGAAAAATAAATCCGAGAATTTAGAGCTCAGTGCTAATTCCGATAAGGCAGGTGAAGGAAATGACCCGTGCAAAAAGTATTTCGATTATTACTTTAGGTGTTGCAGATTTAGAACGCTCAATTAAATTTTATGAAAAATTAGGTTGGGAATGCTCACCGGAATCTGATCCGGCAATTTGTACCTACATGCTGGCGGACAACATCGTGCTTGGTTTGGTGCCCTATGAATTTCTTGGAAATGATGCACAGTTAAAAGTTGGTAAGAAACCGGAGTATTGCGGATTTACACTGGCAATTAATGGTGCGACAGAAGAAGAAGTAAACGAGTTATTTGCTATGGCAGAAGAGGCTGGTGGTACTGTATGGCAGAAACCGCAGTGGAAAGACTGGGGAGGAATGGACGGATATTCAGGATATTTTCTTGATCCGGATGGATATCCATGGGAAGTTGCATACGCACCATTTTTGAGATTGGCTGAGGATAATCGCTTATTGCCAAAGACAAAAGCAGAGGTACAATAGAAAGTTTTTTCGAACATAAATAAAAAAAGCTTATTCAGATGTTAAAAAATACACATCTTGAATAAGCTCTTTTTGTATTATATGAAAAAGCGTAAAAATAAGAAACTATTTTGTTGTTTCCCGTTTTAAAAGAATCGGTGTAATAACTTTATGTACAGGTTCGAGAAATGTACGTGGTTTACGTTTATGATTTTCTTTAATTCGTTCTGATAAAATTTGTAGAGCAGTGTCTGCGATTTTATCAATCTGTTGTCCAACAGTACTTGTAGGAATGACAGACTCTCTGGAAATCGGAGAATCATCGAATCCTACGATTTTATAATCATCTGGCAATTTTCCGTATCGCTGGAAGAGACGATTCAGAATAATATTGGCAAAGGTATCATTTGGAAGGAAAAGTCCCTTAACTTTGTCTTTGTATTTTGATCAATTTCATCCAGAAGACGATAAAAAACATCGATGCTTTCTTCATAGCTATGACCGGTATCAGTGAGAATTAATTCATAGGGAAGATTTTGTTCTGCACAAGTGTTTAAAAATCCATGAATTCGTTCATAAGAAGGAACTTCAGGAGAAAGATCGGCATTAATATGGATTAGTATCTCTGCGCCGGATTTTGCCAGAAGGCTTGTTGCTTGCACGCCTCCCATATAGTTGTCTGTGTTCACACTGCAAATATGTTTGTCTTCACGCTCAATCGCTACGATTGGAATGTTGTAGGAAGCCAGTTCTTTTGAGGTAAGATTGTGACTTAGGATAATCATGCCTTCAATTTTATAGGCAAGCAGTTCTTGAATGTATTTTCTTTCTGTTTCTTCATTATCTTTTACGGTAAATACAAGAAATTTGTATCCATATTTTTCATAAGTGGAAAGGATTTGATCAAGAATGGCAGAATAATAATGCATATATAAGTTAGGTATAATGATGCCTATAAATTCTGTTTTTCCGTTGGCGAGGATGCGTGCCACTTTATTTTCTTTATAGTCGAGAGCTTCTAAAGCATCTGCAATAATCTGTTGATTTTCTAATGTCAAAGAATCAGGATTGTTAAAATATCTGGATATTGTAGTTTTTGAAAAATGTGTGTACTCGGCAATATCGCTAAAGGTTATATTTTTTTATTCATTTAAAAATTCCCTCCTTTGAGAATCTTATAAATAGTATAGCAAAAAAGAAAAATTGAAACAAGGATAACCGGTAAAAGAAACGGTTAAGTAACCGGTTTTGTAATAATGTAATAAAAATGAAAGAGTAGAATTGTGAATTATTCTGAAAATGAAATAAGAGAGAGAATATTTCTTGACGAATGTATGGAAGTTTGCTAGTATGAAACTATAAAGTAACCGGTTACTTTACCGGTTATAAAAGTGGAATATAGAAGGTAACAGAAGCGAAAAGGAGGAGACTATGAGGCGAATAAAGTATCTGCTTCTGGCTGGACTGCTTGCAGTCGGAGGTCTGACAGGATGTCAGAAAAAAGAAGTTCATCCAGGAGATGTGAAAGGATATGAAGAAGGAGAAGAGTATCTGTCAATCTGGGTACATAGTATTGAGGACACACCGGAGGGGCAGGTGTACAGAGAGTCTGTAGAAAGCTTTAATGAGAAATACAATGGAAAGTATTTTGCAGATATTGAATTTATCCCAAGAAATGACAGTGGAGGAGGTTATTCAGATAAGATTAATTCTTCCGTGCTTTCCGGAGATTTACCAGATGTGCTGACGCTGGATGGGCCTAATGTAGCAGCTTATGCAAAGAATAATATCATTCAGCATTGGCGCCGTTGACAGAAGAGGAACGTGGGAAATATTTGGAATCTATCATTGATCAAGGAACTTATGATGAGAAACTCTATGCTTTGGGAGTGATGGAATCCAGCGTAGGTCTTATTATAATAAAGATATTTTGAAAGAGGCTGGAATTGAGGTTCCGGATGCAGATCATCCGTGGACGACAACGGAATTTATGGATATTTTGGAAAAATTAAAACCAATTATGAAAGAGAAAAAAGGATACCCACTTGATATGACGTTTCCTGTAGGGGAGACAAGTATTTACTATTATGCACCGTTTATTTGGGCAAATGGTGGAAATCTTGTCAGCGAAGATGGGCTTACAGTAGAAGGATATTTTAATTCAGAAGAAAATGCAGAGACGATGAATTATTTCCGACAGATTGTGGAAAAAGAGTATATGTCAGAAGCACCAATTGAATTCTTATTTGAAAGTGGAAGAGCAGCTTTTAAATTTGATGGTGCATGGGAAGTAAATACTGTATATGAAAGTTATCCGGATTTGAATTTAGGAGTTGCTCCTTATGTTGTAGGAGATGAGTGGAACGGAGAACGATATACACCGACAGGTTCCTGGGCATTTGCAGCATCCGCTACAACAGAAAAAATTGAGGGAGCTACTGAGCTTGTAAAATGGATGAGCGGTGTAGAAAGCGGTGTGAATATGTGGGAAACTGCAAAGTCACTTCCTTCAACTTATGAAGCATTTGAGCAGATTGCGATTTTCCAGGAGGATGAAAACTATAATGCACTTTATGAGCAATTGAGTAAATATGGACACCCGAGACCGAAGACACCTGTTTATCCGCAGGTAAGTACTTCTTTCCAACAACTTCTCGAAAGTGTTGCTTTGGGAGGAAAAGATACCCAGACACAAATGGATAAATCTGTAGAAAGGATTAACGCGAAACTGGAACGTTATAAGAAAAAATAATGAAGAAAAAAGAATCAATTTTAGGAATGGCGTTTTTTGGACCAGCGCTGATATTACTTACTTTATTCCTTTTTTACCAATGGCGCTGACATTTATTTTTAGTTTTACTGATTATTTTGCTTTGAACCCAGATATGACAAGCTTTGTTGGGTTGAAGAACTATGTAAATATATTCAAAGATGAACTCTTTTTGAAAGCATTCTTCAACACGGTAAAATTTGTACTGATTATTGTTCCATTCCAGTGTATTGGTGCTCTGCTTCTTGCACTTGGAATTAATAAGGTGACCCATTGTAAAAAATATTTTAAAGTAGCATTTTTTATACCTGTTGTTATGTCACTGGCAGTTGTATCAACATTATGGATGGACATTTATAGTCCGGAGGGAATTTTAAATACGATGCTGTCACAAATCGGAATTCAGGCACAACCGTTTATATATAGTGCAAAACAGGCACTTCCGTCTATTGCAGTAATGAGTGTATGGCAGGGTGTAGGATATCAGATGATTATTTTCCTTGGAGGACTTCAAAATATCAATCCGGCACTTTACGAAGCAGCGGAGTTGGATCACGCAAGCGCATGGCAGAAATTCAAAGATATTACACTTCCGGAATTGAAACCACTTTGTGTATTCGTATTCATTACGGTAACAATCGGAGCATTCCGTATGCTTGTACAGCCAATGGTTATGACAGGCGGTGGACCGGATCATTCCACATATACCCTTGTTTATGATATTTATGAGACAGGTACCATGAACTGGGAGATGGGACTTGCGTCTACAATGGCAATTGTATTTACGGTATTTGTGGTTATTTTAACCATTATCCAGAATGTGCTGACAAAAGGAAAGGAGAAAAACATGTTGACAAGAAAGCAAAAAACAGTTAATTGGATTTTGATTATATTTCTTTTGGTGTTATCTGTGTTTTTCTTATTTCCGGTTATTTGGATGATTGCAAATTCCTTTAAACCGGATGCAGCAATTACAGCAGATATGAATTCACTGGCGGCATTTATTCCGCCGGCATTAAACGGAAATTATTTTGAAAACTATATTACAATTCTTACGGATACGAATTTTTTAAGATATATGCTGAACACTCTGCTATATGCGGCAGTTCTCATTGTACTTGGAATTATTGTGAATGGTTTGGCAGGATATGCACTTGCAAAGGTGAATTTTCCATTTAGAGAACAATGGCTTTTGGTTATTATGATGTTGCTGATTGTACCGACAGAAACGGTTATCACCATTCATTTCCTGATTATTGCCAAGGCAGGGCTTTTAAATACAGTAATTGGTTATATTTTACCGATGATTGTAAATCCGTTTAATATTTTCTTATTCAGACAGGTGTTTGTAAGCCTGCCGGATGATGTATATGAAGCAGCTCAGCTTGATTTTTGTGGACCGGCTAAATACTTTTTTACTATGGTGTTACCGATGTCTAAGACTGTGGTTGCAACAGTCAGCGTATTTACATTTTTAGGTGTATGGAATGATTATCTCTGGCCTTCACTTGTATTTACATCCAGTGATCTTCTGACGGCACAGATTGGTTTGAACTCCATCACATCTAATGATAATACAACCATGGGACAGGTGCTTGCTGTCATTACTTTGATTACGATTCCGGTTATGATCATTTACGCTCTGTTTTCAAAACAGATTGTAGAAGGTGTAACTTCAACAGGTTCTAAGGAGGGTTAATATATTATGGCTTTTATTGAATTTAAGAATATTGGAAAAAAATATGCAGGTGCAGAGAAAAATCAGTAGATGATTTTAACTTAGAGATTAATGAGAAAGAATTTATTGCATTCGTAGGACCATCAGGTTGTGGTAAATCTACAACGCTTCGTATGATTGCAGGTTTTGAGGAGATTACAGAAGGAGAGCTTTATATTGACGGGAAAAAAGTAAATGAAGTAGCTCCGAGAGAACGAGGAATTGCAATGGTATTTCAGAACTATGCTTTATATCCTCACATGACCGTAGAGAAAAATATCGGTTATGGTCTGAAGAACATGAAAATGCCGGCAGACCAGATTAAAAAAAAGGTAGATTGGGCAATTGATATTTTAGGATTACAGGAATATCGAAATCGTAAACCGAAAAATTTGTCCGGTGGACAGCGCCAGAGGGTAGCGTTAGGAAGAGCAATCGTAAAAAACCAGAAAGTATTTCTTATGGATGAACCATTATCTAACTTGGATGCAAAGCTTCGTGTCAGCATGAGAACGGAGATTAGTAAGCTTCATCGAGAGCTTGGTGCAACAACAATTTATGTAACACATGACCAGGTGGAAGCGATGACCATGGCAGACCGCATTGTTATTATGAAGGATGGTGTGATTCAGCAAGTAGGAAAGCCGATGGAGCTTTATGATCATCCGGTAAATAAGTTTGTAGCAGGATTTATTGGTTCTCCACAGATGAACTTTTTTGATGTGACAGTTACAGGAAACAATATTACATTCGCAGACGGCAGTACATTTGCATTATCAGAAAGTGTTGTGAAGAAACTTGCCGGAAAAGAAGGAGATATGATTCTTGGAATTCGTGGTGAAGATTTGAAGATGGATGCGGCAAATCTGGAGCTTTATAAAGAAAGTCGTCAGAAGGCAATTATTACAGATACAGAAGTTATGGGAAATGAAAACAATCTGTATTTCCAGTTTGGAGGATGCCAGGCAGTAGCAAGAGTATCCAAATATGAAATCAGCCAGGTGGGTGATGAAATTGAGTTTGTATTTGTACCATCGAAGATGCATTTCTTTGATAAGGATACAGAAATGAATTATATGTAGGGGGTACAAATATGAAGACAATGAATATCTTTTTAGGGACAATAGAAGGCGTAAAAAATTTTGTGAATACAGTTTGTAAGCTGGATTGTGATGTGGACATTGCATCAGGACGTTATGTGATTGATGCAAAGTCGATTATGGGGATTTTTAGTATCAATTTATCAGAACCTGTTATGGTTCGAATTCATGCAGACGGAGAAGATGCAGAAAAAGCGGCAGCTCTTTTACAACCGTTTGCAGTAGAAGAGTAATGGAGGAATTCTATGCAGAAAATACACGTAAAACCGAATAACAATTGGATGAATGACCCGAATGGTTTTATTTATTATCAAGGTGCATACCATTTATTTTATCAGTGCTTCCCATATAATGCCAGATGGGGAAGAATGCATTGGAACCACGTAATCAGTAAGGATTTAGTACATTGGGAAAATCTCGGAATTGCGCTGTTTCCAAGTAAAACTGATGACAGAAGCGGATGTTTTTCAGGAAGTGCAGTGGAAGAAGATGGAAAATTGTATCTGTATTATACCGGTGTGAATTATACGGTGGAAAATCCCGAGGATATTAATCTTTGTTTAGATGAACAGTTTGTATCTGCACAAATGATGATTACTTCAGAGGATGGAATGCAGTTTGACAACATAAAAGATAAGAAAACAGTAATTCCAGTTATTCAAAATTCGCAAATCGGAGATGCAAGACACACAAGAGATCCAAAGTCTGGAAAGAAGAGGACGGCTGGTATATGGTGCTTGGAAGTACAATAGAAGACAGAAAAGGAAGATTGCTGTTTTTCAAAAGTACAGACAAGGAACATTGGGATTATGTAAACTCTGTTTCTAAAGGAGAAGAATTTGGCTGGATGTGGGAATGTCCGGATTACTTTGAAGTAAATGGCAAACAGATTATCATCTTTTCTCCGATGGGGATTTTGAAGGATGGCAAGGCAGATGAAAATCAAGCCATTTGTATGCAGGTGTCTTTTGATAAAAAAATTGCCGCATGGAACTTCCGGATACTTATCAATTTCTGGATTATGGCTTGGATCTCTATGCACCGCAGAGTACAGTAGATGCACAGGGAAGAAGAATTTTGATGGCATGGCTTCGTATGCCACAGCCGGTAGATGGAAAATGGCAGGGAATGATGAGTATTCCACGTGTAGTAGAAGTGAAGAACGGAAAAATCTATTTCCGTGTGCATCCAAATATCCAAAATGTATATACAAAAAAGATTGATTCACCAAAAGAAGCTTCAGACGCAGGATATCGATTACGATTTTCTCTGCAGGACGGAGAGGAAGTTAATGTTGGAGGATATCGTATCTTCCGTCAGGGTAAAAAAATCTGCACAGACAGAAGTGCGTTGTATACGGCATTTCCCCAGTTTCGTACAGAGTTTGCAACACCGGAATTAGCAGATGGATTTAATCTGGAAGTTTATGTGGACCAAAATCTGATAGAAGTGTTTGTAAATGAGGGAGAGGCAGTAATATCAAATGCTGTATATCAGCTTGGAAATGAAATTAAGGTACAGGGAAATGTATCCGTAGCAATAGAAACTTTAGAATAGATAAATGACTGCACAAGGAGAAAGAAAATGTATGATGTAGTAGCGCTTGGAGAGCTTTTGATTGATTTTACAGAAAGCGGAAAAAGTGAACAGGGAAATCAGCTTTTGGAAGTAAATCCAGGGGGAGCACCATGCAATGTGCTTGCTATGCTGAAACAGATGGGAAAAAAGACCGCATTTATTGGAAAAGTTGGACAGGATATGTTTGGAAACTTGTTGAAACAGACATTAGACGAAGTGGGGATTGATTCAAAAAATCTGATTATGGATGAAGAGGTACGAACAACGCTTGCATTTGTACATACATTGGCAGATGGAGATAGAGAGTTTTCATTCTATCGAAATCCTGGCGCAGATATGATGCTTAGTGAAGAGGAAATCAATCCGGAAGTTATAAAAGATACAAAAATATTTCATTTTGGTACGTTGTCCATGACACATGAAGGTGTGAGAAATGCTACAAAAAAGCAGTTTCCATTGCGAAAGAGGCAGATGCACTCATTTCTTTTGATCCGAATTTGCGAGAGCCTCTGTGGGAGTCTTTGGAGCTTGCAAAAGAGCAGATGGAATATGGTTTCCGGCAATGCGATATTTTGAAAATTTCGGATAATGAGATCCAATTTGTAACCGGAAAAGAGGATTATGATGAAGGAATTGCCATTCTTCAGGAAAAATATCAAATTCCACTAATTCTTCTTACAAAAGGGAAAGATGGAAGCTGTGCCTATTATAAAGAAATGCGAGTAGAGAAAAAAGGTTTTTGCGTGCAGGCAATTGAGACAACCGGAGCAGGAGATACATTTTGCGGCTGTTCTTTGGGATACCTGTTGGAGCATGACCTTCAGCATCTGTCCGAGAAAGAGCTGGAAGAGATGCTTACATTTGCCAATGCAGGAGCGGCTTTGATTACATTGAAGAAAGGAGCTATTCGCTCCATGCCAAAAGAACAGGAAATCCGCAGATTTGTAGAAGAAAAAAGCAGATAAGGAATAGAAGAATGAAGGCAAAAAATCACAGGCAGAACAGCGTTATGAGAAACGCCTGGAACTGTATTATGACGAATTAAAATGGCTTTATATGGAGTTGTATCCAGAACGCAGCGATCAGTTTGAGAATTTATTATATCGGATGCAAGAGGCATATCATGTACGAAAACCGAATTTGAAAAAGTTAGATGAGTCACGTGCGAAGAATACAGATTGGTATAAAAAGAGTGACTTGCTGGGCATGATGCTCTATACAGATGCGTTTGCAGAGAACCTCAATGGAGTTAAAAAACGGTTGGATTATATTGAATCATGTCATGTGAATTATCTGCATTTAATGCCTCTCCTTGCTTCCCCGGAAGGGCGAAGTGATGGTGGATATGCGGTAGCAGATTTTCGGAGTGTGCAGCCGCAACTTGGGACAATGAAAGATTTGGAGAACTTGACCGGAGCATGTCATAGGCGAAACATCTGCGTCTGCCTTGATTTTGTGATGAATCATACATCTGAAGATCATGAGTGGGCAAAACGTGCCAGACAAGGTGAACGGGAATATATGGACCGTTATTACTTTTACGATAATTATGAGCTTCCGGCAGAATTTGAAAAGATAGTTCCACAGGTATTTCCTACAACGGCTCCGGGGAATTTTACATGGCTTCCTGACATGGGGAAATATGTTATGACAACCTTCTATCCTTATCAATGGGATCTGAATTATTGGAATCCGGTTGTCCTAAACGAGATGATTGACAATATGCTGTATCTTGCTAATCGAGGAATTGATATTTTACGATTGGATGCCGTACCATATATTTGGAAACAGTTAGGAACAAGCTGTCGTAACCTTCCAAAGGTTCACAGCATTGTCCGAATTATGAGAATTGTAACGGAAATTGTATGTCCGGGTGTGCTTTTGCTTGGAGAGATTGTTATGGAACCTTCAAAAGTAGTGCCATACTTCGGCACCATAGAAAAGCCGGAATGTCATCTGTTGTATAATGTTACAACCATGGCAACGACTTGGCATACAGTGGCAACGAAGGATGTCAGGTTGTTGAAAAGGCAGATGGAGATTATCAGTCACTTACCAAAAGACTATGTATTTTTGAATTATCTTCGTTGTCATGATGACATAGGATGGGGATTGGATTATGAGTGGTTAGAGAATTTTTCGATTCGTGAAATTCCACATAAGCAATATTTGAACGATTATCTGACTGGAAAGTGCCCAGAGGCTGTAGGGCGCGGAGAATTATATAACTCAGATCCAATCAGTAAAGATGCCAGATTATGCGGAACAACGGCTTCCCTTTGTGGTTTGGAAAAGGCTCTGTATGAACAGGACGAAGAGGAAATTAGGAAAGCAGCCGGATGGGTGATTATGCTACATGCGTATTTGCTTGTACAATCCGGAATTCCGGTATTGTATTGTGGAGATGAAATCGGACAGTTGAATGATTATAGCTATCATGATGACCCGATGAAATGTGAAGATTCCAGATATTTGCATCGTGGAAAATTTCAATGGGATTTGCAGAAAAAAATATGTGAAGAGGGTACAAGTCAACATCAGATTTTTAACGCTTTAAAAGAATTGGAAACATTTCGAGCAGAACATAAAGTTTTTGAGGCACAGGCAGATATAGAGATGTTGGAAACCTATGACAATGCCATACTTGGAATTAAAAGAAGCCGAGATGAAGAAAAATTGATTGCGTTATTTAATTTTTCCCAGGAAGAAAAAACAGCATGGATTCAAGAAGATGGCCTTTATACAGATGTAATGTCAGGTGAACAAAAAGAAGCGAAAGCGTTTTAGTTCCTGCGGGCAGTTTTTGTTGGCTGTATCAAGTTTGATTTTGGCTGAGATACTATGAAAACCGCTGAAAACCTTATTTTTTAAGGATTTCAGCGGTTTTTGTTTATGGTTCTTAATTAAATAATAGTGGGATGCGAATGAAAGAAAATGGGTTTTTACTGGGAAATATAAAAATCAAGAAAAAACTTGCAAATGAAAAAAATTTTGATAATATAAAGGTCATAACATTGTGGTTACTACAAATGTAGAAATAAATCGTATGGAAAGGAAAAATGGCTATGACAAATTATACAGAAAAAGTGTATTTACTTCTTGATGTAGGAGGAACACAGATTAAAGGCGCTGTGTTTGATGAGGAAGGAAACAGAAAAACAGATATTACTTCTTATCCATCAAAATCCAGAGAAAGCGCAGATGTTATTTTGGATAACTTTGCTTTTATTTTAAGAGAGTTAATGAACACAAATCCGCAGGCGGAAATAATAGGAGTTGGTATGGCATTTCCGGGACCTTTTGATTATGAAAAGGGAATTTGTCAAATTCAGGGATTGAATAAATATGACAGCATTTACGGAAGAGCTTAGAACCTGAAATGAAAAAAAGAATTCCTGAAATTGAAAATGCTAAATTTGGTTATTTGCACGACATTGAGGCATTTGCAGTTGGAGAAGCATGGTTCGGAGAAATGCAGGATGAATCAAAAATCGTATGTCTTTGTATAGGGACAGGTACAGGAACAGCATTTTTAAAGGATAAAGTTCCTCAGAAATCAGGAGAGGGAGTACCGGAGTGTGGATGGTTGTATTGGCTTCCATATAAAGACTCTATTATTGATGACTATATTTCAGTAAGAGGACTGGAACGAATTTGTAAGGAAGTATTTGGAGAACCTAAGAGTGGAAAAGAACTTTATGATTTATGTCAGAAAGGTGATGAAACAGCTCTGAAAGCATGGAAGAAATTTGGAGATGACATTATAGCTGCAATTCTTCCTGTTATCGAAGATTTCCATCCTGATGCAATTATTTTCGGTGGGCAGATTTCAAAGAGCTTTACTTATTTTGGTAAAGAATTTGCAGAAGAATGTGAAAAGAGAAATATTAAAATTCATGTGCAAACAGAAACTTCCGAAAAAGCTATGCAAGGACTGTTTGTGAAAATGACAAGAGGATAAAAGATCTAAGATAAAAAATTTTATAATATTTGCAGATGGAGGCACATCTGCAGCAATATCTGATGATTTTGAGAGGTATATAGATAAAGAGATGAATATGAATTTGAGACAGAAATTTATTCCTAATCAAAATCCCACAGAACGTGAACTTTTGATTGGAGCCCGCGGTATTATGATAGAAGGTGCAGTTGCATCAATTATTTATGCAGTCGCAACAAACAATATTATGACGGGGTATCTTGGCTATCTGGGGGCATCAGTTGCTGCGTGTGCCTCCATTGCTTTAATTCCGCAGCTAGGCTGTATTTTACAGTTTTTTTCTCCGTTTTTATTTGAAAGGTTTCGTTATCGAAAACCAATCATGTGGATTTTATGTGTGATTTATCGTTTTTCAGTAGCGGCAATGTTTTTGCTTCCATTACTTTTATCAGGTGCAAATTTTCGAGTAGGAACGGCAGTTGCTCTGTATATTATTGCCTTTGCAAGCGCCGGTATTGTAACGCCGGGGCTTCAGCAGTGGACCATAAGCCTTGTGGACGTAAAAGAACGAGGGGTATATATGGCAAAGAAGGATATTCTGGCAGTTGGGGTAAATAGTATTGTGACTTTTTTACTTAGTCGTCATCTGGATAAGCTTATGGCTTTAGGAAACGACAGTCAAGGTTATCAGACCGTAGGATTTGTATGTCTGGTATTGGCTCTTTTAGATGCAGTGCTTTTATTAAATATATGTGAGCGTCCCGTAGAGGAGACCGTAGGAGTACAGTTATCAGACGTACTTCAGCCTGTGAAGGATAAGAGCTATCGTCCGCTACTTTTATATAATATTTTTCCAGTGTTGCCGGCGGTATTGCAACGCCGTTTTTAATTGTATACCAGCTTCGGGTACTGGGACTGAGCCATACGTTTCTGGCAAGTGCGGGAATTGTGGCGGCAATAGCAGGAATGGCAGGAAGCTATCTGTGGGGACGGTTTTCAGACAAGCACATGTGGGATTGGACCATTCATCGTTCCGCATCCATTGGCTTTTTGTGTACGGTGTCATGGGCATTTGTCACCCCTGAAAGTGCTCCATTTATTGCTCCTATTTTAATGACTGTTACCACGGCATGTAACTCAGGAACGGTAATTGCCAATACAAATTTGCAGTATTCTGCCAGCCCTGCCACAGGGAAAACTTTATATTTGGGAGTTACAGCAGCCATTATCAGTGTTGCGGGCTGCTTAACAACTGCATGCAGTGCATCTTTACAGTCGGTTTTCGAACAGTCTTTGGGATATAAGAGTATTTCTGTTTATTCTTAATATCCGGTGTGGGAGGGCTTATCAATCTCTTTATTAACGGTCGGAAATTGCCGCATATTAAGTAAGTTTACAGTCTTGTGAACTGATGTTAGGTAATTGGAAAGGTTGTAAAGTTAAAAGTAACTCTCATAAAACTAGTAATTATATACAAAAACTATTTTGCGAAAGTGTGCATTATATATGAAAAGGCTAAAGTATATTACGAATACGTCAAAAAGTGATAAATTCATTATAGAAATGTTAGGGAAAAGGGGGATGTTATGGCTGAGAAGAAATCGGTTTCTATGCAGGATATAGCAGATGAGCTGGGCGTAAGTAAAGTTACTGTTTCCAAAGCCTTAAATGGCAAGGAAGGAGTCGGCGAGGCTCTCAAGAAAAAAATCGCTGATCTGGCAGAGAAATCAGGATATGTTCTTCCCAATTATGGAAACAGGAAGACGAAAAAAGTTGGAATTATTATGAGCGATCGTTTTAATTCCGGAGACGAAGGCAAGTTCTACATGGCAATGTATGAAAAAATTATTAGTGAACTTCAGAAAGCTTCCTGTACCAGCATGATGATATCACCTAATCGACATAGTCTTGCAGGAGATTTGCAGACTATTAAGTCATCGGGAATATTTGATGGCCTGATATTTCTAGGAATACTGGATTGGGAAGTGAAAAAGCAATTAGATGCCGTTAATCTTCCGAAAATCTATGTGGATGTCTATGATGAAACTCATAAATCAGACTCGGTTGTGACAGAAAATATTTACAGCTGTTATGAAATTACCAATTATCTGATACATCAGGGACATACAGAGATTGGATTTGTAGGAACGGTGGGAGCTACTACAAGTATCACAGACCGTTATCTGGGATACGTAAGGAGTATGCTGGAAAATAATATTACTCCCCAAGATGTATGGAATATTCCGGACCGCAGTCAGGAAGGAGAGGCAATACCTTTAGAACTTCCGAAAGAAATGCCTACTGCATTTGTATGCAACTGTGATGAAACGGCATTTCAGTTGGTTAAGGAATTAACAGCAAAAGGTTATCATATACCGGAGGATATTTCTGTGGCAGGATTTGATAATTCCATTTATGCACAGGTTTGCAGTCCGCCGCTTACTACAGTGGCAGTTGACATCGAAGAAATCGGTAAACTTGCAGCACGGCGTATGATAAAGCACATGAGCAACCCTGCGAAAAAGGGCGGAGGTGTATTCCGAGTTCCCGGCAATATTATATACCGGGAGTCTGTTCGTAATATAAAAAGAGAGGAACAGAAATCATAAACTAAAAGATAAGGAGGAATGGAGTTGAAGAAAGAAAAAAAACTCAGAAAAAGAAATCGTTGGACAAAAAACGATACGGAGCTGACCATTCTGGCGCTTCCGACAGCAGTTTGGTACATATTATTCTGTTTTCTGCCGATGTTTGGTTTGATTATTGCATTTAAGAATTACAGAGTGACTGCGGGAGAAAGCTTCATTTACAATGTTTTCCACAGTGACTGGTCAGGTTTTAAAAACTTCGAATTCTTAATAAAGTCCAATGACTTATTTGTTATTTTAAGAAACACAATTCTTTATAACCTGGCATTTATTGTAATCGGAATGATTCTTTCCGTTGGATTTGCGATTATGATCAGTTTGCTGCACAATAAAAGAGCTTCTAAAGTATACCAGACATTGATGTTCTTCCCATACTTTATGTCATGGGTAGTAGCATCTTATTTCCTGGATGCCTTTTTAAATCAGGACAATGGTTTGATTAATACAATGCTTCGTGACGGAGGGCATGAACCGGTTCAGTGGTACATGAAAGCAAGCGTTTGGCCAGCTATTTTAATCTTTATGTATCTGTGGAAAAGTACAGGATATAACATGGTTATTTATTTATCCAGTATTTCAGGAATTGATACTACCTTATATGAAGCGGCTGTTATGGACGGTGCAAATAAACGTCAGCAGGTACGATACATTACATTGCCTTGCTTGAAAAATGTTATTATTATGATGTTTATTTTGAATGTAGGTAAAGTCTTTTATTCAGACTTTGGATTGTTCTTCCAGTTATCTCAGGGAGCAACCGGTTCTATCTTTAATACGACAGCAACAATCGATACACAGGTATTTAACATGCTGCAGTCCTCAACACCGATTGGTATGACTTCAGCAGTAACCTTCTTCCAGTCAGTAGCATGTTGTATTACAATTTTAGTTGCTAATGCGATTGTGCGAAAATTAGACGAAGACAGTGCAATTATATAGGAGGTGTGAAAATGGCGAAAAATAAAAAAGATTTAGATCTTGCGGAGTCTTCAAAATTGAATAGAATTTCCGGAGGCACTAACGCAATTTTTAACATTATATTCATCCTATTGGCATTGGTTTGTATTATTCCGGTATTTTTTGTTTTCATGATTTCCGTTTCATCAGAAGAGTCTATTGCACAGAACGGTTATCGTTTTATTCCGGAAGTATTTTCACTGGATGCTTATAAATTCTTAGGGCGTGAAATTTCTATGATTGTTGATGCTCTCGGAGTTTCTGTAATCGTAACAGCAGTCGGTACTGTATTAGGTGTTGCTTTAACAACTTAATGGGATATGTCATTTCCAGACGTAGTTATAAGCTGAACAACTTCTTTACTATGTTGGTCTTCATTCCTATGGTTTTCAATGGTGGTATGATTTCATCTTACGTGGTAAATACACAGTTCATGCATTTGAAGGATACGATGTGGGCATTGATACTTCCGCTGTGTGTATCTTCATTTAACGTAGTCATTTGTAAGACATTTTTTAGAACGAATATACCGGAGTCTGTTATTGAGTCCGCCCAGATTGATGGCGCTACACAGTTCCAGATTTTCGGAAAGATTGCTTTGCCACTGTCAAAACCGCTGTTGGCAACAATCGCTTTGTTCCTTACATTTGGTTATTGGAATGACTGGTTCCAGTCATCTCTGTATATTACTGATTCATCTCTGTATTCTTTACAGGCATTGTTGGATCACTTCGAAAGAAATATGCAGGCTATGTTAAGCAATCCGGCGCTTGGAGTTAGTATGACTGAGTATATAAACTCTATGCCAAAAGAAGGTGCGAGAATGGCAATGGCAGTGATTATTATCGTTCCAATCGCATGCTGCTATCCGTTCTTCCAGAAATACTTTATTTCAGGTCTTACAGTAGGAGCTGTAAAAGGCTGATATAATGAGACGATATTTTCCGGAAG
>ENA-OQIC01000033-OQIC01000033.1-human-gut-metagenome-genome-assembly--contig:-NODE-33-length-52418-cov-5.636037_pt1 | contig 52418 bp, 60 predicted proteins | sample MGYA00242572_ERZ504736 | MGnify/ENA primary metagenome ERZ504736 (study PRJEB26092, sample SAMD00036201) | human gut metagenome | host: Homo sapiens | study: EMG produced TPA metagenomics assembly of...
TGACTATCTTGAAGTTGGTTATGGGAAGGGACGGGGGAATCATAATTCCACAGAAAATCTGGTAGTGTATGTTCCCGTTCAGATGTTCCACCAGTTGCCTGTCGGAGAATCCGGTGTATGCCTTCAGCTCCACGAATGGATTTGAAAACCGCTGATTTTCAGCGGTTTTTCTTTTGTGAAAATCAGATACTCCCCCTTTTACTCCCCCTGTCTTTTATATTCATTTAACCTGTTCCTGTTAAATACCATAAAAAATGAACTTATTTCTTGATTAGATTGGGACTTGATACTTTTATTACTGTGTGTAGATTACTTGTTTCATAAACGAAAAGAGGAACCATACGTAATCCATTGTATAGTTCCTCCTAAATACTATGTAAAAAGTTTATATTATAGTTTTTCAATCTCTTCTTTAGACAATCCTGTAGCTCCAATAATTAATTCCATTGCAGTTCCTGATGACTTTAGATAACGGGCGACTTCGATAGCTTTCTTTCTTTCTCCTTCTTCAAGACCTTCCGCCCTTCCTTCTTCACGTTCAGTATTGATATTATCACGAAGGATTACAATATTATCCAAGTGACGGTAGTAAGCGGCAAGTTCATCTTTAGTCATACTATCCAACTTTAATCTCTCACGAGCCTCCTCAAGACCAGGAGCTGTGGCAGTGGAAGGTATTTCTCCAGTGTTAAGATAGTAGATCCATTCTTCCAGGGGACTTTTTGCTACCTGATTAAAACCGTTCACTTTCAGGATATAATATTCAGGATATAGCTGACTTACCGTATCCACCTTGAATGTCTGTTTCTGGAACGGGGTGAGTTCAAGAAGATCATTAGTGTGGATACCCCTGAATTCCGTCTTTCCATGATAAACGAAGTCCCTGCCATGTCCTAGGGAGAAGTAGACTATATTGACGCTGTATACTTTACGGACCTTGTCATAGCTCTCCCCTCTGTTGATATATTCAGTGACCAGCTTGGAAGTACCGAACAACATACGCTGGAAGTAGGCATATTCATTATTGTTCTGCACCTCTATCAATACCAGCTCCCCCTTGGAGTTCTCGGCAAGCATATCCACACGGTTATACTTGTCATATTCGTCCTCCTGATTGCTCTCGCTCTCAAGAAGCCTCTGGATAATGATCTTCTCACCCAGTAACGTGGTGAGCAGGCCTTCAAGGACACTGAAGTTTGCCTTGTTTCTGAGCAGACGTTTCATCGCCCAGTCAAAACGGATTATCTGGTTTTTATTATTACTGTTCATAATGGTCTGATATATGGGTTACTACAAAGATAGGTAAAAAACTCAAGACCTCCAAAATAATATGGGTTATAGTGAAAAGCGGCTATTCTCAACGAACCGCCACTTTGTAATGAATCAATTTGTTTTATCATTCATGAGGGAAATCTATTTTAGAATAATCTTTTGATATATCCTGTTCAAAGACTTTGTGTCCAGTTCGTCTATCCTTATTATATATAATGCATCCGTCACATACATTTCTTTTTCTCCAAGAAAAATGTATGCGGCATCGAAAAACCAGCCCTCACCTCTTACCCTCATGTCTATTCTGATATCGTTTTGTATCTCACAGACTTTTCTTATAGCCTCAATCAGTTCGGTTCTCTCCATACGATACTCCTTTATCCGGATACAACAGGGCACCCGGATTTTTGTTTGCGGACCTTTCATTTATATATCAAAAGTATGGCCGTTCATTCCTCCCTCCTGAAACCTTCCAAACCCTTATATATGAGAAAATAGCTTGGAGCATTATTCAGCACCATTAGAATTAAGGTGCGTAGCTTCAAGCGTTATAAAAAGTAATTTTCCGGGTTAAATCTAATTTCAGATGATGGTTAGAACTTTAATTCGAGGGATAGCAACGGTACGAGTAGTTTTCACAGCTTTAGTCTTGATTACCCAAAGTATGCAGTCTATCGGAAAGTCAAGTCAGATCGAGGAGGTTTGATGACGGCTTTTCTTTTTTCTTCCCCTTTCTTGAATCCTTCAAAGCCTTATATGTGAGAATAATATATAAGAGAATAGAAACGTAATAACAAACAATTGAAAATTAGAGAAATGGGAAATTTGGTAAAAGCATTGAAGATCGCCGCAAATGTAGCGGAGATCATCGTGCAGGCTCCGTATTGATCGAGCTTGCCGAGAAGTATGGTGGCAGATTGGGAAAGAAAAAATCCGCCACGGGTAAAGTCGCTACGGATACTGCTGCGACAATAACTGATAGTACGTCCGATGCATGAATTATGACAGGGCACAGGACGTAGTTATAACGGTGCTGGAGGTGATAACTTCGGTACTGAAAGGAATCAAGAAGTTGAAAAGTTTGAAGAAGAAATAACGGACTTTTCGACTTCTTTTTGTTTGCCGGATTTTATTAACAACTAAAAAATAAGAATAGTATGGAAACAATGACTAATGAACTTACTGTCATTCCAAGAACAATCGGAATGATGACAAGAATGATGGATGTGATTAATACTGAGGAAATCGAAGATGCTGTAATCGTATCTGAAGAAGAACAGGAAGAACATCCCAATTTTATTGAAAGTAACACTTCGGGTATTACACTTGAAGAACTTGAGAGAAACTGCATTGTACCCAGTTTTGGAGACAATCAGCTTACAATCAGCCACCAGACATTCATACACCGGATCGAGGAGGCTGCAAGGAGCTATTTTACGGGTGAAAGCTTTGGTAACACAGAGATCAGAGTTTCACATAAAATTCTGGGCAGGGTTCCGGGAGCATTAACCAAAAAGAAAGAAGAACTTAAACCTGAAGACGAGACTATCTATTATCAACGTATGGCTTTCTGTTTTCATATCAGGTCTATGAGCAGAATGATGAACGGAGAAGAAGTACATTTATGTATCGGAGGTGTAAGAAGTCTGAACGAGGAAAACCTATACGCCCGAAAATCACCGGAGAAATTTAAAATCTTTATCGGATGGAGAGTGAAAGTTTGCTCGAACCTTATGTTACTGAACGATGGTCTGACCGGACGACTGGAAGTGATGAGTGATGCAGATATATACAGTTCAGCACTACAGTTATTTCAAGACTTTAATCCCGAACAGAATTTGAGACTTCTTGAAAATCTGGGAAGGACGAATATTTCACAGGAACAGTTCTGCCAAATAATAGGTAGGCTCAGATTATACCAAGCTTTACCCGCTTCACAACTTAAAGAACTGCCCAAGGTGATTTTAGGTGATTCCAATGTCAATGCGGCTACGAAAGGCTATATAGAAAACCCTAATTTCGGGTTACGTGGCAGGGATAATATTACTTGTTGGGATCTGATGCAGCTACTCAATGACGCCGCCAAACAATCCTACATAGACAAGTTCCTGGAGAGAAATCAGAACTGCACTGATTTTGCGATTGGTGTCCAAAAAGCTTTAAGGGGTGAGGATACACAGAATTACGGATGGTTTTTGAGTTAGACCGAAAAAGGAATTAACTCATAAGGGAGAAAGATCTAAATATAACAAACATGATCTTTCTCCCTTTTTATTGAACCCTTTAACGGATACTTGATATGGAAGTGAATGATATTATGACATGCATAGACAGATTGCCGCAAGGCTGTTCTGATAAAAGATATGCTGAGATTCTGAAGGAATTACCGGATGAATGTCAGTCACGTATAAGAAAGACGTTTACCCTAAATCATTACAACAGGAATAATGTATAATCAATAATGAATATTAGAGATGAAATATGATTTTATAAAAGTTGGTGCCACTGTTTGCTGGCATGATCCCGAAGGTATATCAGAGGGTGAATACAAAGTGGCTTCGGTCCCGGATAATTTGGAGGATGACAGTGTGGTCCTTATAACTTCCGATTTTTCCGAGGCTGAGGTTTTCCCTACAGAATTATCTCCGGTTTAATATTATAGGTTATGGAAAGACATGAATTGGAAAACAGCAGGGAATTCAAGGCTGCAAAAGAACTTGAACATGCCCTGAACGATTATGGGTGGAATGAGAAAAGGTTCGCTTCGGCGGTGACTACATTCCACAGGACCCTACAACAGACTTTATTCAGAAGTATGGTTGAAGTGATTAAGATTATGGGAAGTGAAGGTTACGGATATGACCTGAGGAACAAGGCTTCCCATGAGCTATGTAAGAAGATAGTGGAATCGGGAGTTCTGGAAGAGGATACGATACCATTCATCTGAAACGGTTGAGACATACCGGGACAATATTCCGGGGAGGGATATTTCCGATTAAAAGGAAGTATCTCTCCTTTTTTATTTACCGACAATTTAAAATTCAGAAGATTATGTTATACTATGATTTTTATGGTTACGAAAGATTCAAGGCCTGTTTCGGACTTGAAAAGAGAGATAACGGTACAGTGGTAAGAAAGAACAGGATACTGCTGGGCCATCTGAAAAATCCTGCATTGCTTCGGTATTGCAGGGAACATGACGATTATGCCTTGTTACATATATATGATATGGCTGACCTACAGAAAAAAGTAATGGATGCTGTCATTGAATCAGGAAAAGGTGATAAAAAGCTACCTTATAGGGTGGAACTGATAGGAAAGACATATTACTCCTCCCAATATCAGACTGACGAAAGCCAAGGTGTATGTGAGGACTTGGATAAAGGTTCAGTCCGCTATATCAATGTTGAACGTAACCGGGTCTTCAAGATGAGGGCCGGAAAATTCATGAGAGAGCTTATCCTTGAAACAGAAATAGGAAAGCTGCTCTCTCCAAGTGTAGTAAATTGGATTGCAGGAGATGTTTTCACTCAGCAATGGTGTACTTATACTCATGGATATACTCCTGATATAGAACTACATGTCAATGACGATTTCCGGAGTATCTATGACAGCGACTGTTGCAAGGGTGATTTCGGTTCATGTATGGTGGATAAAGACCGTACTTCATTCTATCGTGATTCGGTAAAAGCCAAAGCAGCTTACATAACGGACAAAACAGGATTGGCTGTAGCAAGATCCATTCTATTTACTGACGTTACGGATCAGGATGGCAATAAATGGAGGTTACTTGAAAGGCAATACTCTTCAGGAGGTGATGATGTATTGAAACGGTTACTGATTGACAAACTCATTCAAGGGGATTACATAGACGGTTATAAAATCGTGGGTGCATCCTGTCATGAAGCTAACGCATTTGTAGATATTCATGGGAACTCATTATCCGACAAGAAGTTTGAGATTGGCTGTGATCTGGAACTGGAAGACACGCTTTCTTATCAGGATTCTTTCAAATGGTACAGTTACAGTCGGAATAAAGCCTATAACTACGAGAATTCCGAAACCTCATACAACCTTGATACAACAGACCTTAATCTTTACGGGGACGATGATGAAGATGACGGGGAATGGGACGATTACCACCAGTATCATTGTTCAGTAACCAGATCCTGTTACCGGAACGGAAGGGAGATTTGGGTGGACGTGAACAATCTGGATGATTTTATATGGATAGAATCGAAAGGAGAATATCACCACGAGGACGACTGTGTCTGCTGTGATGAATGTGGAACAAACATTCTTTTGGATGATGCCATGTGTTCGGAAGTGACGGAGGAATATTATTGCTGCAAGGAATGTATGGAGAAAGCGGAGAATGAGTTCAAGCGGAAGAACTGGCATTACTCCGAATATGATGATGAATGGTATGAGGATTACACCGATATAACCTGCATCCATATCTGGAATGAACCGGAAGGTATCTATGAGAATAAAAGCATCGGTACGGATACATTATGCCGGTTATTGAGAAATGAGGAAGCATGGGAGTTTGACAATGAGGTGTTCGACAGGATAAATCCAAGTACCAACCTTCCATACGGCTATAAACTTAAAAAAGAGATAAATCATGAATATACAATTATTGAAGCGGCTGTATAGTATCTACAGCCCCAGCGGAAAGGAACAGAAGATGGTAAAGTTCCTCTGTTCCTATATAAGACAGCTTTCCGGAGACATATCCGTGTCAAAGGATAAGTTCGGGAACCTGTATGTGGTAAAGGGAAAAGCGGAAGTTTACCCTTGCTTAGTGAGCCATATCGACCAGGTTTCACACTGCAAGCATTCAAAGGATTTCAAGGTGGTGGAAACAAGGGAAGTCATATTCGGTTATTCCTCAAAGAACAGGAGGTTTGAGAATTTGGGAGCCGATGATAAAAATGGAGTGTTCATCTGTCTTGAATGCCTGAAGAAATATAATTCTATGAAAGTAGTCTTTTTTAGAGAGGAAGAAACAGGCTGCAAGGGAAGTTCTGAGGCGGTGATGTCTTTCTTCGATGATGTGAGATTCGTTATCCAGCCTGACCGTAAAGGCAATTCAGACCTTATTACAAACATAGGTTATTCCGAGTTGTGTTCCGAAGGTTCATTGAAGCGATAGAACCTGAAAAATGGGGTTACATGGAGGAGAACGGCTTGATGACTGATATTCTGGCCTTGAAAGAAAAAGGGCTTGAAGTTTCCTGTATCAACGTCTCATGTGGTTACTACAATGCTCACACTGATGAAGAAATCACAGTGAAGAAAGACCTGATGAAGAGCTTGATGTTTATAGAGCACATCATAGAGGATTGCACTGACATCTATCCCCATACACAAAGTGATTCATATTTCAGTCCCTATGAGTTTGAGGATGAGGTTTATGATATGCTGAACAATGACCCGACTTTAACTCCCGAAGACCTTTATGACATGTATTCCACCAATTTTCCACCCTTCGGATTGGAGGATTACAGAAAGATATATGAAGATTATCGGATGTTCTGGGTTGAGGATGAAGAGGATATGAATGAAAAAACTTTGGATTATGGAAAGAGATAAGAACTACGATTTGGAACTGGCTAAGTATATCTGGTCCATCCTGAAATCCAATCTCCCCGTCCTTATGTCCTGGGGAGTTGAGATTGAGACAGTGAAAGTAATAACATGTGGTCTTGAATTCAGGGTCAACGGATTCAAGCATACCGGAAAAGTTCAGATTGTATTGAATGAGGGTGCTGACCTGTTTGAAGTCTGTCTGATTGGTGAGGATGGAGAAATCAGGGATAAGAGGGAAGACATCTACTTTGACATGCTTGTTTCTGTGGTGGATGAACTTGTGGAGAAAACCGATGATTATGAAAAGAGAATTTCTGATACATATAATATTATAAAGTATTAGCGGTTCTCTGAAAAATCGGGAAATGTGATAACAGGCTTTCTGTGGGAGAGTAGAATTTATAAGAACTCGAAATCTCATGGAAAGCCTTTTTTATGAACCTGCTTAAAGGTTATTGAACGGACATTCAGTAACCGAAAAGAGCGTTAAACAAGTGTTAATTATGAAACAGAAAAATTATGTAGCCTACCTACGGCAGTCCACGGTGAAACAGGAAATCTCAGGACTTGGCGTGGAGGCACAGAGAGAAATAATACGTAATTACCTGAAGGATAGAAAAACGATTGCTGAATATATTGAAACGGAAAGTGGCCGTAAATCTGACAGACCTAAACTTACAGAAGCTTTGGAACTATGTAGAAAAACAAATTCTGTCCTGATTGTAGCAAAATTGGATAGATTAAGTAGAAATGTCGCTTTCACCAGTAAATTGTTGGAGAGTGATGTTGAGATAGTATTCTGTGATTTTCCGGAGGCTAACAAACTCGTACTTCATATCATCAGCAGTATAGCGGAATATGAGGCCGGATTAATCAGCCAGAGAACGAAACAATCCCTGAAAGCCAAGAAAGTAAGGATATAGACTGGGTAAATCTGAAAACCTGTTGAATAAACTGGATCAAGCGGTAAAGAATAGTAACAGGACCAATCATCAGAAAGCTCTTGACAATCCCAATAACAAGAGAGCCATAGCATTGTTGAAAAACCTGGTAAAAGAAGACAGAAGTTTGTCTGAAATGGCCAGAATCCTGAACAGTGAAGGATTCGTAACTTCTAAGGGATGTCAATTCAGAGCTTCACAGGTGAGTATATTATTGAAAAGGTATAACTTAAAAGAGGATTGAAATTATGGAACCAAGGTATGTATTGATTTTAGTTTTTTGTGTCGGCGGTTTGAATATCATAAAGCTGACGGACGAAGAACTGAGAGAATCAGAGAATTACGAGGACTTTGAATCTTTCCTTTCAACCATCAAGGAGAGATACGGATTCAGACTTAATAGTTGCCAGTGGATGACTACTGAAAATTTAGACATCTATTGCTATCAGAACGGAGAAAAAGCAGAACTCAATCTGTTATAGTCAAATCAGGAAGAGAAACTGAGGTAATACTTGGTTTCTCTTTTTCTTTCTTTGGGGTTGGTCGGAGAGGGAGTATGGAACGAAGTGGAATGTATGACATAACTGGAAGACAAAAGTGTTACAGTCGAGTAAGTGAAGGGAATTTCACCCTCCACTTCTGCCAAGCTAATTGATAGGTGTATTGGTGAGCAGATGGGCAAGTTAATGAACACATTTACAGAAGAAGGTAATAGTTAAGGTTTGTTAAATTCTAAATAATTCCACTTGCAGTTATATAGGTTGGATTATTTTTATACCTTTACATTGTAATTAATATTAAAAACATATTATGGATAAATTAATAGAAAAACTCTTTGACCTACAGAAAATACCTGCCCAAACATTTTTCATCTTCTTTTTAGCTTGTTCATGTTTGCTTTTCATTCCAACTAATTTACTGGATCAAGTGAAGCTTTCAACGTTTAAAGAGTCGTATGGTGAGTTCATTGGACTAATTTGGCTAATTAGCTTGATATTTACAGCAATAACGCTACTAAGAACTTTATTAAAGTTCATTAAGACAAGACATAATATACGCAAGATAAAGGGATATATAATAGAACATATCAATAATCTAACATTACATGAGAAAGCTATTTTACGAGAGTTTTATATTCAAAATAAAGATGCCATTGGAATGCCCTTTGACGATGATACAGTAATGTCATTAGAGGCAAAGCGTATTATTTATAAAGTTTCTAGTACAGGAATGGTATATGACTATGGTGTAATATGGGGATATGCAATATCACAATTCGCAAAACGACAACTAACATATAACAATATTGAACTTCCCCAAAATCCCAACCAAGACAAATTAATTGGATTATAGAGCATAGACCTCAATGGGCACAAGAACAAACTCAAAGAGAAAACCTAAGAAAAGGATTATTTTATTGAACTCCCAATTTAACTAATTTGCATTGATTTAGTTGTATGCTAATCAGAAATCACAATAATTATGAATATCTGTTTTAGCATGAAGCAAAGTAAGGTAATCAAGACCTTACTATATCACCAAGATTTATATAATGAGAATATCCTACGACTAAAGGTAGATATTAGCGAAATGATCTTAGATGAAGCACATAAGATAGTTAATAAGATGTAACCGGCAAAGAAAGATACATTGAACGAAATATTATTAGGTAAGATTCAATCATTAAGAACAAGCAATGAAAGAACTCTTGTTCCTCTTCCATATATCCAAGAATATTGTTAATTACAAACTAAAATAACTACATTTGCATAAACTCATTATAAATATTATATTGCTATGTTCAAATTTAGTTTCAATAACTTTAGTAATACGATAAGTGCATTCAACCTTTTTAATTTTTCTATTAATCTCAATAAGAAAAATGCCAAGGTTCAATTACACCCTGAAGAATCTGTACAGAAAGAAATTACAAATAATGAAATAAATAAATGGCGAGATTACAAAACAGCTTTACATGGTGGTGAGATTTCCTATATTGGTGATTTAAAAGAAAATATTACCATCTATCTCTTTATTCAAAAAACACCGACTTCAGGTGCATGGAATTTAGTTGTTCCTGTAGTTAAAGGTGATGAAAGTAAACGTTTCTTAGAATTTGCTCTAGGAAGTTTCGCATTACAAGGTTGTGGGGGTGGTCTAAATAACACTGACACCCTATTCTATTATTTAGAAAAACATATCAATAAAGGATACAATGTAACAATTCTACCTAAAGTAATTGAAAGTACATATTTAGATGACTTTCAATATTTAGATAGTAATGTGAAAATCGAAACGTTATTAGAAAACTCTATAGACCTTATTAATTATAGAAAGGGAAAGTTAGATTGGATATTCAAAGAATATATTAGGCTTTCGAACAAATATTCTCTCGTCTAAAGGATAACATCAATGAGGATTTACCCATGATGCCGCCTTTTTGATAATTCGTTCTTTTACTTATTAACAAGGTATTTATCTTTTGTTATTACAGCATTGATTAATAGCAGAATGTTTAAAAGAATAAGTGTTTTGTTCCTTTTTTATAACATCCTTACGGTTATGTCATACTCCGTATATACTTCCGTCTTTGACCTACCCCTGATCAAATGAAGTTGTCGTTTACTTGTCAATCACCATATCCTTAACCGGATGAATAGTTCCGGCATAGCTTTATACATTTTCTGCCGACAATTATTTCATCCGGAACAGCAATGGTGGGATAACATAAAAACGATTAGAGATTTTTTTATTCCGGTCTTTATAGTGCTGTCTGAATTTGGGTTGTGAGATTAAGGAAATTTTGTTGATTGATAATAGTTGTCAGGGGTAGTTCGTATCTTTCTTATCCTTAAAAGTCAAAGAGATTATAATTTGGATGATTGGTTCTGTGATTAGATTACTTTTCTTTCCCTGCCTCAAAGGGGAAAAGGAGGGGAAATGGGGGAAAAGGGGGTGGAAAAGCCTATTTTTCATAACTTTTTTCAATTTCATCCATTCCAAAATCAGTAAAAAATTAGGTTTTAGGGGTTCCGCTTTCCCCTTTCCCCCCTTTTCTCTCTTGAGGACGGGAAGAAGATGACAATGAACTAAAATCCATTAATTGTTCATATTAGCTGTTAGGTTCAATAGTAGGCAAGGTTTGATGTAAAAATTCATATTTTTGGTTTATTTGATAAAATGAATGATATAAATGAAATAATGTTCGGTCAGTTTTTTTCTTTATTCCTGATTATATTGAATGATAAACAGAGTAATATATGCTTCTTCCTTACTGCCAACTCAATTTCTGATAATGATGAAGCAATTTGAATAAGTGGAATGAATTATTATCGGTTGTAGGTAGAAAAATAAATGTGATATAGGTCGCTAAAAGTATGGTTGATATTTAAGAACGAAAATCAATCCTTTAATGTTTCCTGATTTTAATCCACCCTGTAATAATTATGTATCCAAGCTGGTATGAAATAAAATGATCACCGGCCGAGGTATGCCATATGAAGTGAAGATTGATCCTTTATGTTTGTATGATGTTTGGGTTGGATATGATTTTGATATTCAATTATCTATTCTGACTTCCAAAGAATTCTAGTATTCTAATAGGTATAACAGAAAAGAAGAAAAAAAGGTAACTGTAATTGTCTTTTGGAAAATCTTGGAATTACAGGTTAAGGGGTTTGCTGGAGGCGGAAGTATGGAACGTAAGTGGAATGTATGACATAACTGAAAGACAAAGTGTTATAAAAAAGTGTGCAAATGAGGTACAAATGCTTAAAGAATAAGTGTTTTTGTAGTCTTTTTATAACATTCCTTCGGGTTATGTACCATACTCCGTATCACTTCTGTCTCTGACCAACCCCGGTTAAATGAAGTGAAAGGTTACTGTAGACGAACCGGATGAAAAGTTCAAAATAAGATCAGAGAGAAAACAGCTGGCTTTATCCGATTATACAGATAAGATACTATCAGATACATGTTTTTATTTAATAATATTAGCAAGTATCATATATAATGTATAGTTTTGTATATGACAAAATAAGTAATAATGTTTTATGCTGTACCTTGATATATACCTGATTGTTTGTTTTTATATCATGTAGATTATTTGATATGTTGGTACATTATAGTCTGAGAAGATAGTGATATACATTTTAGATGAATGTTCAATGTTATGACCTCATATATTATTGGAAGGTTTATATTAATCTTAATTTGTAAGTACATTATGGTTTGTGAAAATAGTAATGCAAGTTTTGTGTTTTAAATCAATAAAACAGGTTTTATTTATACACTTGTATTTGTTGTATATTGTGGTTTGTGAAAATAGCAGTATGTTCTTTGTTTTTTCAATGGAAGCTGGTACTTGCTGCCATACTTCCTGTTGTTTCATTAGAATCAGATTTAAAGTTATATGCACTATTGTTTGTGATAAATGGTAGTGCATTTTTATGACTGATGAAATAAGATGATTGTCGGTCGGAGTAGTTGTTTGGATGATAATGCCCTGTTTATTATTGACTATGGACGAAAATGAATAGATATAATTCTGATATTCAATTAAAACCTCTTACTGTCCAAAAAATCCGAGGTCTTATGTATAGGTATAGTAAAAAAGGTAACTCTACTTGTTCTCTTTGGGATCAGGGTATTATCGGTTTTAGGGGTAAGTCGGAGACAAGAGTATGGAACGAAGTGGAATGTAGTACATAACTGAAAGACAGAGTGGAATAAAAAAGTGTGCAAATCATGTACAAAAGCTTAAAGAATAAGCATTTATGTGATTAAATTATTCCATCCTTACGGTTATGTACCATACTCATACTTCGTCTGTACTTCCGTCTTCGACTTAACCCGAATCAAATTTGTTATGAAGAGTAAGAGAATGTGGAAGAGTTGCGATACTGTTCATTTACCAGTCATCACATTAATATTCCAGCCGTTGATTTATATTTGTTGATGTTCAAGTCTTTTTTGTTGGTTGTAGCAGCCAGGAATTGGTTTGTAACTTTCTTCTTCCCAGTTATAGTCCGGATAGATTTGATATTTTATTGTTCTGTTATCTTCTCCTTCCCCCACCTCAAGAAAAAGAAGAGCGGTAATGTAAGGGAAATGGGTCGGAAATAATGTTTTTATATAACTATTTCAATTTTATCTATTCAAAAATTAATCAAAACATAGGTCTTGTAATTTCCCCGTCCCGCTTCCGCTCCTTTTCCTCTTGAGGGTGGAAAGAGAGAAGGAAACAATGATAACCAATGAATCAAAGTCTGATTAGGATTGCTGGATACTTTGATTATTTTGTTTGAATTTGATGCTGTTATTGTCACCTAGGGAGTATTGGAAGGTAATTAACTTGTTTCTGGCTGATAAGTTGTTTTGTTTGGGATTCTATTATTTGGAATTTATATAGGAGAAAGATATACTGGATAAATTATCTTCCGTTTTTTGGTAATATGTATTGAGTAATGAAATGATATATGATGAATTTGAGAAAGAATGGAACAGCATCAGTATTCATCATATCAATAACCGGAAATTAAAAAGGTTACTCTGCTTGTCTTTTGGGGGAATCAGGGTATTATTGGTTTACGGTGAGAGTTTGAAGTGGTTTAGGAGTTGTTTTTACCCCAATGAGCCACTTCTTTTATGCCAGTTTAAATTCCTTACCATCAGATTCCAGTTTTCCCTCACGTGCCAGCCATCCTAATCCGAGATATAATGATTGTCCGGAAAGCTTAGTCAGACTCAACAACTCTTTTTCAGTCAATGCTTCCTCTGATCCGTTAAGTGTGTTCCAGATCTTACCCGCACTGGTTCCTACAATATCAGGAGTAATGATTTCTACAGGTGATTTTGTGGCTGTCTTCTTTGTTGTAGTCTTTTTAGTTGTTGCTGTTTTCTTAGCTGTTGTTTTCTTAGTTGTTGCCATTGTAATATGTTTTGGTTTTGTTTTTTCATGACAAAGATATAACAGTTCCCATGAAAAAGCAATTATATGTTTGGCTTTATTGATCGGGAAATGGTGGTGATCAAGTCTGCCTCTGGTTTTGGCACCTTATATATATAAATAGGTATGGTGAAAGAGAAAGGGTTGGGAAAGTTATTGATGATTAAAGGGTATGGAAAATAATGGGATCTGACTTCTTAGTTGTTTAAGTATTACGTCAGCATCATATAATCCTTTCTGTAAAAAGCACTGAAAGCCTTATTAATGAAGAAACAATACTCTTCTCGAGTGTCTGATATTCATGGTTATAAATCTGATTTGAGGACACTTTTCTTTTATTCTTTCTCCTTCCCAAATCGCTAAAACGCTATTCTCGCCAGCTCAAATCCTTACTTCTGAAATATAAATCGCATTTAATGTTTATCGATTTTATAAGTAGGATATTAGGAGCTGAAAAAGTTTCTGTTTCTAATCGCTTGGAAAATAATGCTGAGCCAAGTGTTATCGTGACAAAAGACAGCAACAGACCTATCCCTGAGAAATACAAAAAAGACGTAGCATCACTCCGAAGCAAGTATGGGGATGATTTAAAAACCGGATTCTGCATTATCCTCACGCTTCAGGAGCTTTATCAATCATGCCGAGAGAAAGAAGAAGAATTGATTCATACAGAGGATTGCAATCTTATCTTAAAAAGGATTGGAATATCACGTTAACCATTAAATCTCAAAAAACTAAATCTAAAGAATTATGAAGAATTATTTTATAGCAAACGGTGAGATGCTGAACACCGATATGAGCATTGAAGAAATTGAATCACGGGTACAGGAATCATTGGACGAATATACTTCCGGAATGGCACAATTCAGAGTCAAGGAAATAAGCGAGAAAGAGATCAGAATGTTTTTTATCAGGGATTTTCGTTGCGACCCTAATAAACTAATAGTGTATGATGCAGATATGGCTTTGATTACAGGAGTGGGAATCGGAGCATTTCAAAGGATGGAAGTCGGTGGTTATCCTCTTCTGTTTCCACTTAATTTTGCCGGGAAAAACTTCTACACGGATATAACAGCTTTCATCAGGTTCTATAAAATGCTGCTGTTTATGGAGATGGGGCAGCAGGTAGAGCATATCGGCCTGAGAACTTATTCGGATAGGATTTTAATGCAAATCATATTCTAGAAAGTATGAATGTCTTGGTAGCATGTGAAGAAAGTCAGGCCGTTTGTCTGGCTTTCAGAAAATTGGGTCATAACGCTTTCAGTTGTGACCTTCAGGAGTGCAGCGGTAGTCATCCTGAATTTCATTTCAAAGGAGATATGTTTGATGTAATAGCCAATCGTGGTGGAACTTTGGAGAATGGTACTAAACATTTCCTTGATAGTTGTTGGGATTTGGTTATAGCCCATCCACCCTGTACTTATCTTGCTGTTTCAGGTGCAAGGTGGTATTATCACCCCGATGATAAAAACTTCCGATAGAACAGAGAAGACCACATCCGAAGTTCCCTGACAGAGCCAAAGACCGTGAAGATGCAGTTCAGTTCTTCATGGATGTTTCAAAGATAGGAGTGAATAAACTGGCTATAGAAAATCCGGTTGGTATCATGAGCAGCCGATGGAGAAAACCTGACCAGATCATAGACTTGGCAGTTTGGTCATGAAGCGAGCAAGAAGACCTGTCTATGGTTGAAAAACTTACCTTTCTTGGTTCCGACAAATGTAGTTGGGAAAGGTGAGATCTATGTTTCAAAGAGCGGAAACAAATCCCCTAAGTGGTTCACTGATATATTCTTCTCGGGTGTATCGCCTGAAGAAAGAAGAAAGCTCAGAAGCAAGACCTTTCTCGGAATAGCGGATGCGATGGCTCTACAATGGGGAGGCAGGATTATAGCAGCGTAGAGAATATTTTGATGATATAATTGTGGGATATCTAGGGAAAACGCCACTTATTTCTATTGTTCTCCCCAAAAAATCAAGGATCGGCAAGGAAATCTGGTGCTGTCCGGATCAGGGGAATGTCGGTGGATGCTGATTATGAGAGGGTGGTGAAGTCGGTATATTAGTAAGAATCATATTTTCACAGAGAAGTATTGTACGTAATGTATGGTGCTTCTCTTTTTTGTGGATGAGAGATTTCGGAGATTCACCGGATTGTGTTATATTGGTAATATAGTACAGATCCTTTCTATATTTATCAATCCGTCAGGCTATGAAGTTTGATGGAGTTTTTGTGTATTGTTATTAATTTATCCATCAGTCTTTAAACGGCTGGTGGATCTTTTTGTTGTTACAGGAATGTAACTCATTAAATTTATCTGCTTGTCGTCCGCTAATGAAATGCGATTCATATTAAATAAGGTGTATTCGATTTAACTCCACTTCACATAACAGCTTGAAAATAACCTGAAAAACGATTATTTTACGAGATTCTATATTTTTTTATAGGAAAAATGCACAAAGTTTCGATAAAGTATGTATATTGCACCAAAATAACGTTTCATCCTATAAAAACAGGAAAAACAAATCTGTATACAACATTTGACAATGGTGTGTGGCGGAGGAAATTTAAAGAAACAAAGACAGTATGGAATATCTATTTCTAAAACGTAAGGAGGTCAGTTCCACTTCTCAAAGACAGAAGAATTTGCTCTTCAAAGCTGTTGAAAAACACTGGGAGGAGGAATTTGTCATGAAAGGTAGAAGCAACAGGGAAATAGATAGTCTGATCTACAAGAATCTGCTTTACCAGTTGGAGATAAAGAAGGTGTTTTTGGATTCAGAATTGTCTCTGAAAAAGTTGAGTGCTATGATTGATACGAACCAGACCTATCTTTCCAATGTGGTGAATCGGTATTTTGAATGTAACCTGAAAGGATTGTTGAACAGGTATCGGGTGGAATATGCCAAGGAGTTGTTGAGAGCCGGCTGTAGCATTTTGGAAAATCTTCCGAAGAAATGTGGTTTCGCTTCGAAAAGCCCTTTCTATACAGCTTTTAAAAAAATAACGGGAATGACCCCCATACAATATATGACAAGATTCAGACAAAGCAATTAAGTCCTTTATAATAAATATGAAAACCAATTTTTAGTTTTTTAAATTTATAAATTTAAATTCATTATGAACAAAAAGTTTTTAAGTGCAGTCCTGTTCGGGGCCTTGATGGTTTCTTCGACAGGAACATTTGTGTCTTGTAAGGATTACGATGATGACATTGAAGAACTTTGGGGTGCTGTAAATGGTGGAAAGGAAGATCTTTCCAAGAAGTGTCAGCTCTTGAAACTTCAGTATCTGACTTGCAAAGTGCACAGACAAAGTTAGAAGCAGAAATTGCTGCTGCAAAGAAAGAGGCTGCTGACGCTAAAGCTGCTGCTGATCAGGCTGCTGCCGATGCTGCTGACGCTAAAGCTGCTGCTTTGCAGGCTGAAAAGAATGCTATTGAAGCTGCTAAGCCGAAATTGCCAAAGTGAAGGAAGAACTGGTTAAGATGATTCAGAACAATCAAGGAGCATCTGAAGAAGACATCAAAGCCATCGAATCTGAAATCGCTACTATCAAAGGTGATATCACAGCTCTTACTGCCGCTTACAAAGGTGCAGACGCAGAAATTTTGGACAAATTGTCTAAAGTGGAAGGCGTTTTAGGCGAAAGAATAACCAATCTGGAAGCTGATGTCAAGACCAACAAGGAAGAAATCGGAAAGTTGCAGAGTGCGTTAAAGTTGCAACAGGACGCTTTGGACGCATATAAAGAGGCTACAGGGAAGGAACTTGGTGATGTCAAGACCAAACTGGAAGCCTGCGAAAAAGCAGTAGAAGCCCTTCAGGGATTTGATGTTGCAGAAACAAAAGCAGCGATTGAACAGCTGAAAAACGACTATAAAAAAATTGCTGAAGAAATAACCAAGATAAACACTAACTTGGATGTATTATCTTCTGCCATCTATACAGGCGTTACTCATGTTTCATTGGTAAACAGCGAGAGCAATAATCAAGGAGAAGATAAATGGAAACTTAATTTTGAAAGTGTCTTAATTCAGAAGAACATCTTCGGTGACGAATGGACTTTGGACAAAACCATTGCAAACAAGCTTGAGTTCAAAGGTGGAACACAGGACCAGAAGAGCGCAAAATTCTTGATTCGTGTATCTCCTACCAATGCTAATCTGGACGCAAGCATGATCAGCTTGCAGGACAGCAAAGGTGAAAAACTGGATATTGTTGAAGTGAAGAACATCACTCCGTACGATGAATTGCTGACAGGTACAAGAGGTATTTCTAAAGGCGGTTTGTGGGTGGTTGAAGTCGCTTTGAAAAACTATGATGAGGACTCTTTCAATGCAGCCGCTACTAATAAAGATGGAAAGAAAGTTCTGTATGCTGTAGCAGTAGACAATACGAAAGAGGATGAAACTGCCATGGGTAAGAGAAATATCATTTCTACTTACGATTTGACTTTGGAACACGGTAATTTTGATTCTTCAGAAAAATTAAATTTCTTTGTTGATGACACTAATGTTAATGACATCAACAACCGTTATACTTTTGAAAGCAAGTCTATCACAGGTGAAGTTGAGAGTGGGTCTACACCGGCTAAAGAATATAAGTGGACTGGTAATGCTTTGACTGAAGCTTTTGATAAAAATGGAAATGTATTGAAAGATAAGGACGGAAACTTCGTTGCTACTGAAGAAGCAGATCAAGCTCCGGAAATTGGGGATAACCGTTCAAATATGCAGGCTTATCCGGCTGTTCAAAATAAGGCTATCACCATATCTTTGAAAGAAAAAAAAGGAGATAAGTGGGTAGCAGCAGAAAAAGTTAAGGCTATGTATGTAACTTTCGATAAGAAAGCTAACGCCGTTGAGTCTGCACCTTCAGAATGGAATGCTTGGAATTCATATAAATATGAAGGTCTGAACACAGTTGTTGAAGGTACAACCGCAACAATTAAAATTTCTCCTAACGAAGATCAGGAAATCATCAATGACTTCATTGGTTTCCGTGTATATGCTGTTAACTTGGACGGAACCTTGGTTGATCCGGACGGTCGTGCGTTCTATGTGAAATTAGGTGAGGCCGGTGTTGAAATTCCTTCTATCGAAACAAAAGTTATCGCAACTACAGTTGATGCAAAATCCGGTGCTGTAGAATTGAGCAAAGAAGATGTAGCTAAACTGAAAGGTCTGAAGATTGCTTCATACGAATGGGCTGCTGATGGTTTGGGAGATAAAGTTAATGGGGTAACTCATACAAAAGCTAATGGTTTCCAAGTAACATTGACTGCTGGTGAAGCTGTAATTACTACAAATAACAAAGTAGTAGATGGTATTTTAGAAGAAAATCAGGACGTAACAATTCCTACTGACATCAACAAGGTTACAATTGCAACCAAGTTCAATGAAAAATTAGGTATGGTATTGGATGATACTAAATTGAACGGTACATTGACTTTGAAGAATGCTGATGGATTTGTATTGGCTACAATAAAAGTTTCCGCAGAAAAAGTATTGCCTACAGCAGAACCTGCCGAAGATAAATTCACAGCTAAGGACAACCAGATTGTAAACGGTGTTTATAACTGTTTCTTGATACCAAGTCAGTATGAAATGGATGGTACTATTACTTGGGATGCTCAGAGTGGATGGGGTGTAACAGGTACAGCTTCTGAAGGTACAATGAATATGGAAAATGTATTCAACGGATGGAAAAATGACTTTAATGAAAGTGAGGCTATATCCGGATACCGTATTGTTCTTGCTAATACTAAGTATAATGATGATACTAAAGATTATACAGATGAGGCAGAATTCACTAAGAATGTTGCTATTCCTAATGTATTAATCAACAGTACAACCAAACATGCTACTGATGTAGAATACGTTTATGCAGGTGTAAGTGCTTATGTAGACAATAACAAAGTATTGATAAATCAAAATCATGCAGTTAAAGCATACGATTCATTCAATACTGTATACAACTGCTATATGCACAAACCGGTTCATACTTGGAGATGGATTGAAGCTAAAGACGGTAATTATACACTGATTGATGATGAATGGGTTATTGATACTAATAAGAATGGTAAGAAAGACACAGGCGAAGTTTCTAGAGCCTTGCCTAAGACCAGTGCGGTTTATGCAGAAGAAAACTTTGAAGTAAATTGTGCCGATATCTTTGGTGTAAATACTTACAACAGTACTAAGTACGGTGTTGACATGACTAAACTGAATTTGAAAGAAATTCGTGTAGTTGACGCCAAGATTACAAGCAACGGTTCTAAGGATGAAGATTACTTTGTTCGTAATCATAGTCAAAATAGCCAAGATTGGGGTAATCAGACTATCAAGTTCCATAAGAACTCTGCTTCTACCAATCCGACAGCTGATGTGGCTTCTACATTGACAGTAGTTTATGTAGACATGTACGGTCACGTTCAGACAGCTGAAGTTGGATTCACTGTTAAGAAACAGTAATCATTAATCAAGAATAAGTCGTTTCTCAAGCGAGAGAAATACTTAGATATAATAAAAACTTTAAATTTATAAATGATAATCCCTGGCTTGTGAAAGTCGGGGATTATACTTTATAATCATTGTTGACAATATAACATGCGAAAAATAAAATATTATCTATACCCTGTACTATTAGTAATTTGTTTATATTCCTGTTCCTCTACAGATGATGACGAACAGGAACCGCAACCACCAATAGAAATACCTGATGCGGACGAGCTTGCTTCCATTGGAGTAGGATTGGTGGCATATTATACATTTGATGATGAAACAGGTGATGACAGCTCTTCCAATCATTATGATGCAGTACTGATCAATCATCCGGATATGATTTCTGACACTCCTTCGAACAAAGGAAAAGCTGTTTATCTGAGACAGGTGGAGAAACAGTATATCAACATACCTTATCAGCTTTTCAAGAACACCACTTATTCTGCAAGCATGTGGATCAAGGATTTTGGAGCGGGTATTCTTCTATCAGCTGTAAATATGGACAAGGCTCTGGACTATCCCTGCTTTGCCACCCGTACATCCAGTGGAAAATTTGAACTTTATTCCAATAACCGTGGAAAACCAAGCCTCTCCTATTCCTTCTCCTATCCGTTCAGCTCACTACAGGACGGAAAATGGCACATGGTTGCTTTCACTCATATTCCCAATGGTGACGGATCAAGTTGCGAGAAGAAATTATATGTGGACGGTAAGCTTGTAGCCAACTGTGAAGGAGTCTATGATATTCCAACTTCAATCAAAGTGCAGATCGGTGGTGACTGTGACGGACATTATACCAGTTCTTCCGCTGATATGAAACTTGACAATATCCGTATCTATGACCGTGTGCTGGAAGCGGAAGAGATAAACACTATTTATAACATAGAAAGAATACAGTAAAACATAAGAAAAGATGGATGAAGAACAAAGAAGGTTAAAACGCTATAAGTTGATGTTTGCTCGTTTTAACTGGATGGAGCAAAGATATCATACATGGATGAACTATTACTCCCTGTTTAATGGTGCTTTACTTGTTGCATATTGTACAATATTGGTGAGTACGGGGAAAATAGTGGAGGTGGAAGGGAATATTTCTAATAATGAATTTACAAATTTGGGTGCAAAGTTATTCTATCTAAATTGTACTTATTGGGATATTCTGACTGTTATAGCCATTTTAGGAGTTATAGCTAGCTACTGTTGGTATTTGTCTATGATTGGACACCGGAGTTGGTTGGAGAACTGGAGGAAAATATTGGAAAAAGAAGGGAATATGCCTTTTGAACACATATTATATGCGAAGACAAATAATGCTCAGAAACATCTTATCCACTTCCACTCCACTTATAAAATAACAATTGGCTTTATTGTATTTGTATTATTGGCTTGGATACTTATCGTAGGTTATTCATTACTGAATCATGATTTAAGTCCTTGCTTGTTTTTGGGAAGTTTGTGTATATGGGTAGCCTTTTTATTTTTAGAATATACACTTTGTCACTTTATAGGATCTGATGTAAGCAGTTTTAAAGCTAACGTTGACAATAGTAAGAATTCTGATAATAAAATTAATGGTAACCAGTATTGTACTTTAAGAATAGGCCTTGCTATTTTACTTTTCTATATAGGCGGAGAAATATGGTGGTGTATATTTAAACAAAATCATTCAGAGGTTCAATATCAAACAGAATTTAGTATACAGGAAGTTAATGAAAATGTGGAAATAAAAAAATGATTCTATAGCATAATATATAAAAGGTGCCCCTAAAAATAAGAGAGAGGCTTATCACACCTCTCTCTAAATAAACCTCTCTCTATAAGCAAAACTCCTTCTTCAACCTCTGTACAGTGCTGACGCTTACTCCTTCAAGTTTGGATATCATCTTTACAGGATAGTTTTTGATAAAAAGTTTGAGTACACCCGAATATTGCTCAGCTTTCTCCTCCTTTGGTTTACAATATCCGGTTTTTCTCCCTACCTTCCCACCTTTTGCTATATACTGTGCTTTCCCTGACTGTAGACGATAGCTGATATTCTCTCTTTCCATAGCAGCCACAGTACTCAAAGATAGTCAGAAATGGATTTTTTGTTAATACGGATAAATAGTATGTTTTGATAGCGGATAAGATGCTTGTGTGAGCCTGGAAAAAGGAAATAAGTAAGATTATATCTGTAAAGCCGGTTGATTATCATAGTCTGAAAGTATATTGGAACTGAAAAGATATGGCTTCTTTTTTTATATGGAGATATGTTACAAGGATAGAATGTAACAGATGATATTCTATGTTGGTTTATTCATGAATTGCTTCTTAAAAAATGCTCTCAAATGGAAAAATTAAAAAAATGTTTTGGTACAGTTGTTTTTTTATGTAAAATAAATGTATGTTTGGAACGTTCATTAAAATGAACAAAGAGTTATAAACAAAAAGCGTTTAGCTGGTTCTGTATAAGTGAAAAGTCGAAATTTCCCGGAAAGTACCAAGAACAGCCATACGTTCAGCCTGCAATATTTGGCGGGGGGCATTTCTTGTTTGTACCAAGGGCTTCGGCTCCCGCACTTATAGACGAGGTTAATGCCCTTCCGCTTTTAATTCAGATGGGTTTGCACATAGGGCACAAGCCTGTATATAAAGACATATGATAAAAATGAACAAGTGCAAGTCCCCGTTCTTATCTGAAGAGCATTATCAAACATTGGAACTCCACCGAAAAGAAATTTCCAATACATGACTGATATGTAGCTTCCACCATTGTCTATGTATCATCGGATAACGATTTCCTTTTTGGGGATCGGTTGTCTTTTATATCCTTTTATCAAGGTACTTCTGTCGGGTTATTATTAATTGAATATAAATATTTAAATGTAAGACGTATGGACAAAAGAATCGTAGGTGTCAATGCCGGTAATGTATGGCACGTCCTTAATGAAGTGAAAAGAATATCAATCCCCGAACTTGCCAGAAAATTGAATCTTAGTGTTGAGAGCACTGCATTGGCTGTCGGATGGCTGGCCCGTGAGAACAAGGTTTGCATACACCGGGTAAACGGATTGATAGAGGTATATGATGAAAGCCATTTTGGTTTTACATTTGGATAAGTGTATGTATTGTTATGGAGGGAAATTGGGGCTGGTAAAATGTTCCGGTTTCCTTCTGTTTTTATTTGGTAATGAATGGATAATATCGTTTTCAAGGGTAAGTCAGCGACGGGAGTTCATACGAAGTATGAGTATGGTACATAACCCGAAGGGATGTTATAAAAAACTGACAAAACACTTATTCTTTAAGCATTTGTACCTGATTTGCACACTTTTTTATAACACTTTGTCTTACAGTTATGTCATACATTCCACTTACGTTTCATACTTCCGGCCCTGCCAAACTCCTGATAATAACTTGGTCTGTCAGGAAAAGAAATGTTTTGGAACAGGATATCGGGAAATAAGAATCAAATACCCTTCAAATTTCGGATAATATCTTTATCTTTAGAGAAAGTTTTCATGAATCAACAGGTATCACAAGTATTATAGGTGTATGGAAACAGGGATGCTATATGTTTTAGTATGTTGTCTTTTTCTGATTGGTTGCAATGGAAAAAGTAATAAAGAGAGTCACGCTGGTGTTACTGACACGGTCTTTGATGCAATATCTCCTGTAGATAATGAAACGGACAGTCTGATAAAACTTGAGGGAGAGAATTTATGGAAAGAGGCGAACAGGTATAAGGCTTCCATAACCGATACCACTTTCCTTAGGACAAGAGGGATAATGTCCTATGCCGCAATAGATATGTATACAGGAGAAGGGCTCAACAAGAACTACGCCTTTAACCAGATTGTTTATCTGAAAGCGTTGGATAGAGCCAGGAAGTTTCTTACTGTAGCGGATGACAGACTGAAATTCAATGTCAAATCCGGTAAAGAAATTCATATTTCAGAAGATTTATATCTGTTCATATCCGATTTGTTCAACGAATGGAATAAATGGCTGGAATCGGGCAGTCATGAAATATTGAAAGATGAACAGGGACTCTATACTGTATTGCCTAAAGAATACAATCGGACTCAACCCATAATAGTTGAAGAGGGTCCCAAACAAGATCCGAAAGACACAGGAGCCATCGAAATTGAATATATTCCTCCTGTGGATGCCGCTCCTCCTGCAAAGAATACGAGGCTCGTAAAATGGGGACATTTGATAGATGATACGGAAGGAGTGGTCAAGGCTTCTTTTGACAGGCATAACAACCGGATAAACCGTGAAAAAAGTGAGGATATCATGGTAAATGATATCAGTATTTCCGAAAGCAAGGTTTATATTTCCATTGTCAGTTCCAATTATAATCTGATATATAAAGGTGAGGCTGATTTCTATCTGGAGGACAAACAGAAGAAATTACATAAGATTCCCGGTAAAGACGTGGATAAGGAGTCTGTCGCGCTGCATCTTGAAAAAGGGAAGACTGCCGAGATAAGTGTTGATTTCCCTGATAGCTGCCAACCGGGTGATTATCTTTTGAAAATCAGGGTATATAATAAGAACGAGGAATGTTATTATACAATCCATCAATGGTTTGAAGCCTATACCTCTCATCAGGTTTCATCCAGGGACAAACCTATTCCTATAGGACCTGCACGGTCTTCGGACTATAAGGTACTTTCAGACGAGGATGATATATTTGATGTTGTTCGGAATATGCCTGAATTTCCCGGTGGTATGCCTGGACTGATGGAGTTTATAAGACAGAATATCCGATATCCACAAGCTGCAAGACAAAGCAGACTGGAAGGCAGGGTTATTGTACAGGTTGTCATAGACAAGGATGGAAGTGTGATACAGCCCAGAATTCTCCGTAGCATCAATCCTGTACTGAGTGCTGATGCCGCTTTTTGTGAGGAAGCATTACGTATCGTTTCAATAATGCCTAAGTGGAAACCCGGTAGCCAGCATGGAGTGAATGTGAAAGTAAGGTTCACGTTCCCGATAGGATTTGCATCTCCCACTGATTGAAGATTGAAGGGAATTATCCGCAGAGCATAACCGTTAACTTTTGCCAGGCAACCGCAGCCATTTCAGACAGGATCAGGCAAATGTTTATGATAGTGTAAAAGCTGTCTGTTTCCATTTCATTACTTGTGGAATACATAATGGAAAAATTGAAGCTGATATTTTGTGAAATCGGGGAAAAATATTAATAATCAAAATAGCCAATCCCCCCATGATGGAATTGTATAATTTTCAACTTGACATCACATTGTAAAACAATAGATAATTCGTTGAAAAACAATATTCTTATCTAGCTATTAACCTTTTTAACTGCATATTATCAACTAAAAAGAAAATATATATTTAGAAAGAGTTATATAGTAAAAATTATGCCTGTTTATAAAAAAACTTCCCAAGCAATAGTCTGACAAATATTACCGGAATAAAATCGTCATCCTCCTCAACATATCGGATAGAATATGCATATTGTCGAATTTACGGAAATAATATCCGATCTTCCCAATGTAATTCATATATATTTTTACTTCAGTGTTGTTTCAATTTTGTTGTTTTAGGAGCAAAAGCAAGAAAAACATTCCGGACATAAAAGCTGTGATGTGCCATAGCCTGCTTTTCTTTTGTTAACAGTAGCTCTTTTGTATAATTTTACTTTGAATTGAAGATGACAAAATAGGAGACCGGTTAACAGGACTCTTATTGAGATGAATTGAATTAAAAAGTATGTTTATCTCTATTTTAATTTCTTAACATTTCACTAGTCTGTTTCATTTTGCAGGTTGGTGGATTTTTGTTTTTCCTGCTGATATTCTTATTTTCATTTTTAATAACTTTGCCATGTTCAAAATTTTGTGATAGCATGAAAATAAGGCAGATAGAAGATAATGATCCGGAACTTTACAGTCTGATAGCTCCTTTGGTTATGAATCCGAAAGTATTGAAGAGTAACAACAATTATCCTTTCAAGAATTTCTCGGGAACAGTATGGTATATTGCTATGGAAGATAGTGATATTTCCGGTTTTATGCCCTTGAAGAAGAACAATACCGGTTTTCATATAGATAATTATTATATAAGAGATAATGATCCGGATACGATAGACGGACTGCTGGATTCAATAACTGAGGATATTTCTGCTGATGTGATTCTGACGGCTCTTGTACATAAACGTCATATAAATGATTTCCGGCGTAACCATTTCAGTACGATCAAGGAACTGACCAACTATGATATGATGCAGTATGTCCTTATGAAATCTTGAGTAGTGTATTATATGATGTGAATGCTTTACTTCATAAATGGGGGATCGGTTTCTAGAATGAATTCGTGAACTTTCAGCATCATATCCTCTATTTTCCAGTAACTGTTTATTCTTGCTGACGGATGAAAACTGTCTATCAGCAGAATATTCAGTTTCCTGCTATAATGGCAGAAATAATTTATTTCCCTGAATGATTCATCCTCATATATTATGTTTTTGGCTATATTCAGAACCGTACCTTTTCCTCCTCCACATACTATGATATTGGGGTGAAGGATGCCACGTATCTGCTCCTGTAAGAAAGCCTTGTCCCTGTTTGCATATTCGTACAATGTTTTGTTTGAGACGAATGAAGTTCCTGAAATTTTTTTGATATTGACTATGGCAAGTGGATATTTCGTAACAACAGCATTGGGTACGGCTGCATAATCTCCATTTTCCATTGTGGGAATAAAATCTTTGCTTATTCTCGACAATCCTTCCAGCCATTTAAATATGCAGTTGAAAAAATTGTGATTTATATTTCTCCAGTGCCATTCCCTGTAATCACTGTCTGAATTGTTGTTTGTATCCTTCATCAGAAAGAGTATGCGTCTGTCGGTGTTGTTCCAAAGTTTCTCCTCATTACCTTGGTGTGCATTCTTACCATCATTGTAAATTTCTCCATTATAGCATAGTCCGTCAAAACAGAATGCTTTCCGTTCGTCATCGGGATAGGATTTCAGCCAGCGTTCCCGTAGATCGTCTTCAAGTTCATGAGTGTTTTTCATTTTGTTCTTTTATCAAATTAATAATAGTTTTGAAATATGTCTCATTTCAAGTCTTTGTAAAGATAGAAAAAATATTTCATATTTGCGTTTTTTTGAATGGAATTCCTTGGCTGTTTGATTATGCAATCCGGGGTGGACATGGCTTGTTCTTTCTCTTTTTTACCCTCTGTTAATGTAAGTGTCTTATTCTTTAAAAAACAAGTTTTCCTATTTTTTATACGCTTTTATTGCAGGATAATTAAAATACTCTTATCTTTGTTGCCTGAAAAGATCGAAACATCATGTAAACGGAAGAGTTCAGTTCTTCCGGTAATTTTAGACAGAGTTTCGTAAGTGATTGAAATACAGAAATATAGGTGTGTTTCAATGCTCCATAATTATGTACTCAAGTGAAAAAATGCAATGGTTTGCGATGCGTGCTACTTATCGCAGAGGCATGCAAATCAAAGGACTCTTGACCAGAAAGGAATCAACAGCTTTATTCCGATGCGTTATGAAATCCATTTAAAAAATGGACACAGGAGACGTGAACTTGTTCCTGTAATCCGTGATATTGTCTTTGTCCATACAACCCAGTCCGAACTTCAGAGAATAAAATATGGTATCCCCTATTTTCAGTATATGATGGATATCCGTAACGGTGAGAAGATCATAGTTCCCGATGAGCAGATGAGGCGTTTCATTGCTGTGGCAGGTACTTATGACGAACAGATTATTTTTTCAGTCCCGATGAGGTTAACTTAAGAAAGGAACAAAAGTCAGAATCACAGGAGGACAGTTCGAGGGATATGAGGGAGTTTTTGTGAAAGTGAAGGGAAGCAGGGACCGGAGAGTGGTTATCAGCTTGCAGGGTATACTGGCTCTTGCAATGGCCACACTCTCACCTGATCTTATAGAAGTAATTGAGGAACCGAAGAAAAGAAATCATGACTAAGGCTTTACCGGCAGGAATCAGGCTTCAGATGCTGATAAAGGATCATCATAAGGATATCTTGGAGAGAGAGAGGAACAACGGGAAGTTCATCCACCTTTATAATATAGGTACATACTGGGTGGCTTTTGAAAGATCAGCCTTTCGGGTGGATAATATTTTTCAGGGATGTGAGATTAATCTGTTCATGGTTTCCGGTTATCCTGAATATGTCGTGATGGCTTCTGTTCCACATGATGAGGCTGATGATTATTTTCGGAAACATATTATTCATCACGACAAACCTGATTATAAGGTTCTGTCTATTTCTCCGGCTGCTTTGAATGGAAATTATCATAGGTGGCATATTCAGGCGGTGAAGAAAGTGTTGTGAAGTAGTAGTTAGTATAGAAAGACTATATGGTTAATATAAGATCTAAAATTTACTCTTATTTTACAAAAGGTAATGAACGTAGCGTTATCATAAAGAAAAATATCGCAGCTTCATTAGTCTTGAAATGTGTCAGTATTTTGATTTCATTGCAGGTTGTTCCTTTGACCATTGATTATATTAATCCGACAAAATATGGAATCTGGCTGACTTTAAGTTCAATCATAGCCTGGTTGTCCTATTTTGACTTGGGGTTTGCTCATGGTTTTCGTAACCGTTTTGCAGAAGCGAAAGCGAAGGGGGATATCAGACTGGCTAAAGAATATGTCAGTACTACTTATGCTGTACTGTTTCTGTTGTTCTCTGTTATTCTATTGATAACCTTGATGGTGAACAAATACCTGAACTGGAGTAGTATATTGAATATTGACGCGGTTTATAACGAGGAACTTCATATCGTGTTTGGTTTGCTGGCCTGTTTTTTCTGCATCAATATTGTAGCCAGTGTTTTTACCACAATGCTGACTGCTGACCAGAAACCTGCTCTGGCTTCACTGATACAGACCGGAGGACAAGTTTTGGCCTTTGTTTGTATTTATATTCTGACGAAAAACACAACAGGAAGCTTGAGTGCTTTGGCTCTGGCTTTTTCAGGAATTCCATGTTTGTTATTATTGGTGGTTTCTATTCTGATGTTTTATGGAAAGAGATATAAGATTGTAGCACCATCATTGCACTATATTCGTTTTTCGTTGACTAAAAAGATTTTGGGATTGGGAGGACAGTTTTTTGTTATCATGATTTCCATGTTATTTATCTTTCAATTCATTAATATTATTTTATCTAGAGTAGAAGGTCCGGAAGCTGTGACTCAGTATAATATTGCTTATAAATATTTTAATGTGCTCAATATGGTGTTTGTGATTGTTCTTACCCCGTTTTGGTCGGCTTTTACGGATGCATATGTAGAAAAAGATATAATTGGATGAGTGGAATAGTGAAAAATTGGAATTTTTGTGGTTGCTATGTATTCCTATTTTGATTCTGATGGTGCTATGTTCTAATTTTTTTTATCAATGGTGGGTCGGTAATTCTGTGTCTATTTCTTTTTCTTTATCTATATGTATGGCTGTTTTTATGTTTTTTTATACTAGTGCGAATCTTTACATGATTCTCATCAATGGAACAAGTATGGTTTGTTTGCAGTTGATTATAAATGTATGTTTTGCAATTATATCACTTCCTTGCATTTGTTTGTTTTGTCGTTTGTGGGGAGTCCAAGGAGCTTTGTTGATACCAACCGTAACTCTTGCCGTATTGACTTTGATTGGCAAGATTCAGATAATGAAAATTGTAAATAATAGAGCTACTGGAATTTGGCAGCGATAAATAATTTGTTGCTTGTATAAAATATCTCTTAAATATATATTAATTGGATTTGTTTTATTGTAGGAGTAGGTGTTTGTTGAAAATAGTTGATAATTAAAAAGTACTTATATTTGAATATTTTCAGTAGTGGGTAAATGTTATTATTGATATATGAGTATCGCAAAATATGATTCTATAAAAAATGTATTTGAAGAGATTAGTGAAATATATGTATCATAAGATAAAGAATGGTCGGAAGATAAAGTTTGCCTTTTCATCTAATATCAGCACGCTTTCTACTTTTGAAGGTATGTCGCGAATATTGCCACATACTTATTTTCATGGACATCTTGGATATGGTTCATATATAGGTTCATATTGTAGTTTGTCTGCCTACGTAGGACGTTTTACTTCTATAGCTCCAAATGTAAATTGTAATTATGGTATACATGCTTATACTTATCCTTTTGCTACTACTAGTCCTGCTTTTTTTTCTTTAAATAAAAACTGTGGAGGGACATTTGCTACACGCCAAATGTATGATGAGTATAAATTAGTAGATAGAAAAAATGGATATGCTATTTGGATTGGTAATGATTGTTGGATTGGTGAACATGTTTTTTTTGTGGGAGGGATTTCTATTGGTAATGGAGCCGTAGTGCTTGCAGGGGCTGTTGTAACTAAAGATGTTCCGCCTTATGCCATTGTAGGCGTGTGCCGGCTAAAATCATTAAGTATAGGTATAGTGAAAAGACAATTGAATTTTTACAATCTATAAATTGGTGGAATAATTCCCCGAAATGGTTTAAAGAACATTGGGAATTGTTGACTGATATAGATAAATTAATGGATTATTACAACAAGCATAAATAAACCATATATTAAAACAATACATGAAATAGGGGGTTAGGTACTGAAAATCAGATATTCTATTTCATGCTCTATATAAACTCTATCTATGTTTTTTTATTTTCAGATTTTATTTTGCTTAATATGGTGATATTGTATATATGGTTAAAATCTAATATGAAATTATGATGAGAATTCCTAAAGTTATTCATTTATGTTGGTTTAGTGGTGATGAATACCCTGATATTATTAAAAAATGTATTGATAGCTGGCGGAGGGTATTGCCTGATTTTGAGATTAAAATTTGGACAAAGGAAATGGCACTTGAAACAAATATTTTATATGTTAAAGAAGCCATATCAGTGCGTAAATGGGCGTTTGCGGCAGATGTGATACGTCTTTGGGCTGTATACCATGAAGGAGGAGTATATATGGATAGTGATATTTATATATTGCAACGGTTTGATGCCTTTATGAAAAACAAATTGGTATTTTTCCAAGAATATCATGAAAATATGTTATATAAATATTCTATGTCTAATAAACTTGATGACAGAGGAAAGAATCTTTCTTCTTCAAATATAAAAGGTTGTGGCGTTCAGGCTGCTTTTTTTATGGGAGAGCCAGGAAGTCCTGTTCTTAAAGAGATGTTGGCTTATTATATGGGGCGTCGTTTTATTCAAGATGATAATATATTTGATGTTCAGCTGATATCTCCAGATGTTTATGCTAAGATATTGGAAAAATATGGTTATTGTTATGTTGATAAGAAACAGGAGTTAGATTTTGATACTATGATTTATCCGTCACACTTTGTTGCCGGTGGTTATGATGAATATCAGGAAGTAATTTTGCGGTTCATTGTGTGGCTCATAGTTGGTGTGAACAGTCTATAAGGGGGAAAATAATAAAGTATGTTAGATCTTTAGTAGATAAGGCTTTATGCAGACCTAATATACCTGTTTGGTTAAAATAATATAAGGGGAGTTTCAAATGTAATGAAAAGAAAAGTCGTAAAAAATGAAATAGTGACCCCTCCTTTAATTTCTGTTATAACAGTTTCCTATAATGCTGTTGCAACTATTGAACAAACAATTCTTTCCGTCATCAATCAGACTTATCCCAATATAGAATATATCATTATTGATGGGGGAAGTAAGGATGGAACAATAGATATTATTAGAAAATACGCAGATCAAATAGCTTATTGGGTGAGTGAACCAGATGAGGGAATTTATGATGCGATGAATAAGGGAATAAAAATAGCAACGGGTGAATGGATTAATTTTATGAATTGTGGTGACTCTTTCTTAGATATGAAAGTTTTAAATAAAATATTTATATCTAGCATTCTAAATGAATATGAAGGAGTAGATATATTATATGGTAATAGAGTAAGTGTATATTCATTTGGTAAATATTTTCACCTAGTGGATTCTTTGGAAAATTTTAGTAAAAGTTTTCCAATCTTTCATCAATCTACTTTTGTTAGAAGAGTGTTATTGGAGAATAATCTTTTTGACTTAAAATATAACATTTGTGCTGATTATAATCAGTTGTTTAGCTTATACAAGCAAGGGTATGTTTTTAAATATATACCTCAATATATATCTATTTGTGAGTGTGAAAATGGTGTTTCTACACAATTAAGAAACGAATTAAAGCGAGTGAAAGAAAATGAATTGATTATTAAAAATAAGTTATCGTTCAAATCATATTTTTATCTTTTTAGAATAATGTTAAAAACTAAAGTTAGAGTTGGATTGGAAAAAATATATCCACAATATTTTACTCCTTTGAAAAAAGAAGTGAGATTATTAAAGAATAAGCGATTTGCCAAATTATAATAATATAATCTGTGAGGTATGCAATTCCATAACTTTATATTTTCATTGCCTTATTTATTTATCTTATTTTGTTTTTTGACTGTTAACTTTTTAAGATGTACTATACATAGAAAATATTTAATTAGTGGAGGAATTTTCATTTTATTTTTGGGTGTCGGGGATTTGTAGGTTGGGATTGGTATAGTTATTATGAAATATATAATCAAACTTCTGATTGATTATACAAATATTCAACAGAACCATGCTTTGGATTTTTTATGGTTGGATGTAAAATTATTGGACTTGATTATCATGGTTTTGTATTGGTTTCCACCTGTTTTGATTTCATATTATTACATTTAATTTTTAAATTATATTTATCCAAATATTATGCGTGGGGATTCTTTTTCTTTATCGTTTTTAGTATGGGATACGAGATTGATTTAATGAGGAATATAAAGGCTTTATTGCTTTTTATTTATTCCTTGCAGTATGTGTATAGAAAAAAAATCACATATTTTTTATTTTATAATACGATAGCAATAGGATTTCATTCTAGTGCGATATTATTCTTCCCGCTATATTTCCTTCTGAATAGAGATATTAATAAAAGATTAATTGGATCACTATTTGTAATTGGAAATTTGCTTTTCATTTGTCATATTGGTATTGTTAAATTAATTTTATTACCAGTGCTGACGTTTATGGGAGGGGTGTATTCAATGATGCTTATAAATTATTTAGATTCAGATTTGTTTAGTCAGCCTTATGGATTATCTTTTGGCTTTGTGGAACGTATAGTTACATTTTTTCTGCTTTATAAATATGCCTCGAGATTGGAGCAGAAAGTTGTATAAATCGTTTGTTTATAAACACAGCTTATATGTATCTGCTATTAATGGTTTATTGTTCTGATTTTTCTATTTTTATTGATCGGGTGGCAGCAATGTTTCGTTACTTTTATTGGATATTGATACCTTTATTATTGTTTGGAAAAGAAAGGATTAGTTATCATAAGGTATTAATCTCTTTTTATTTATTATTTTCTATAAGTCGAACGATAGCTCTTACAGATACTATATTATATGATTATGACAATATACTTACTGGTATGCGAACTTTTTATGATAGAAAAAATACTTGGGAGCATTTTTACATAAACAATTATTGATATGGATAAGATTTCTGTGATAATTCCTGTATATAAAGTTGCAAATTATATATATAAATGTGCTCTTTCTCTTTTTATGCAAACTTATCAGAATGTGGAATATATTTTTGTGAATGATTGTTCTCCAGATGAGAGTATTCAGATTTTACTTTCTGCATTAAAAAAGTTTCCTCTTAGACAATCTCAAACAGTGATAATTAATCATACTATAAATAGAGGTTCTGCCGCTGCTAGAAATACAGGTTTAAATAGTGCAACAGGAAAATATGTAATATTTATTGACAGCGATGATTTTTGTGAAACAAACATGTTAGAAGAGATGTATTATGCAAAACAACGTTCGCAGGCAGATATTATTGTTTCAGATTATTTTGTAAATTATATTGATAGAGAATATGTGAAAACTCAAAAATGTCCGGATATAGGTGAGAAATGTATCTCTCTGTTATTACAAGGTAAACTGCATGGATCAACATGTAATAAACTAATAAATAGGAATATTATAGAGGATAATAATATACGTTTTGTGGAAAAATTTAATGTATGGGAGGATTTGTTATTTTCTATCAAGTGCTTTTATTATGCAAATCGGATTTATTATTTAAACAAGCCTTTTTTACATTATGTGCAATATGAAAATTCTCAGACAGCTAAAATGTCTTTGATAGCATTAGAAGGTTTAAATAAGATTGTTTCTCTTATAGAGTTTTTTTTGATTAAGCATAATATATATGAATGCCATCAAAACGATTTAATGCAGATAAAAAACAATGTTCGTTTTGTGTGGCTTCAGTATTGTAATAATAAAGATGAATCAAGAAGATTACAAATATGTATCCAGATGCAAATATGTACATTATGCGAAATTCAGTGTATCCTTTTTATTATAAACTAGCATTGATATCTGCTATTAAAAAATATATTGGTTGTCTTTGTCAATTGTTTATTTGATTAGAAAAATGCGGGGGTGGTTACGATGAAATTAGCATATATTGTTCCCTCTTTGGCTCAGAGGGGACCAGTCTTGGTCGTTTTTCATCTTGTTCAAGAAATGCTTGCTCATGGGCATGAATGTACGGTTTATTATTTTGATAATATTATAGAACTGAAATTTCCTTGTAAAACAGAAAGAATATTTTTTTTAAAGTCTATTAATTTTTCGTCTTATGATATTGTGCATTCTCATGGCTTACGTCCAGATGCTTATATCTTTTTGCATAAACCATGGCGTTTAAAAGGTACAGTTTGTATTTCTACTTTACATAACATGGTTATACAGGATTTAGCCGCCCAATATAATGTATTGACTGCATATCTAATAGGTAATATGTGGATGTTTCTATTATGTCGTCATACGAAAGTTGTAGTATTGACAAAAGTCGCTTTGAATTATTACTCCCGATGGATTTCTCAAAAGAAGTTGTTTATAGTACATAATACTTGTATTATTGATAAATGTAACAAATTATATACAGCAGAAGTAAAAAGAATATTATCGTTTAAAGAAAATAAAATATTGTTGGGGTGTAATGCTCTGTTGACTCCTAGAAAAGGTGTAGACCAAATAATCAGAGTGTTACCGTTTATGCCTAATGTTAAATTATGGATTGTAGGAGATGGAAAATCTAAAATTTCATTATTAGATTTAGCAGATAGATTGGGGGTAAGGGATCGTGTGTGTATTGCAGGTTATAAAAAAAATGCTTATCAATATTTGCCTTACTATGATATTTACGTAATGTCTAGTCGTAGTGAAGGATTTCCTTTATCATTATTGGAAGCTATGATTTATAAAAGAAATATTGTTTGTTCTGACATACCAATTTTTAAAGAAATACTGTCAGAGAATGAAGTAACATTTTTTGAGAGAGAAAAAATTGACTCTTTAATGGAGGCTATAAAATTGGCGTTGCAAACAGATAAATCTGAAGTGGCTTGTCAATGTTTTTGGGAACATTATTCCCCAGATTGTTTCTATCGGGATTATTTAGCTGTATATACAAATTAGGTTATGTTTTCTATACTTCTGGCTGTTTATAAAAAAGAAAATCCTGTTTATTTTTCTCAAAGTTTAGATAGTATTTTTTCACAGATACTCTTTCCTCATGAGGTTGTTTTAGTTAAGGATGGACCTCTGACTGATGACTTGGAACGAGTTATAAATAAATATCAGTCTAAATATTATATATTGAAAGTAGTTTCGTTACCAGTTAATCAAGGTCTTGGTAAGGCCCTTAATGAAGGATTGAAGCATTGCTCTCACGATCTAGTAGCTCGTATGGACACAGATGATATAGTGAAGCCAGACCGTTTTGAAAAGCAATTGAAGATTTTCCAAGAAGATCCGGAAGTGGATGTAGTGGGATCATGGATTGATGAGTTTGAGGGAGACATTTCCCATGTGGTTTCTGTGAAAAGGCTTCCGGAATGCCATGAAGAGATTCTCAGTTTTGCTAAAAAAAGAAATCCTATAAATCATCCAGTTGTGATGTTCAGGAAAAAAGCAGTACTTGCAGCGGGGGGATATCAACATTTTCCTTTGTTTGAGGATTATTATTTATGGGTCCGTATGTTGATGAATGGAGCAAAATTTTATAATATTCAAGAGAGCTTGTTGTATTTCCGCTCTTCTCCGGATATGTTCAAGCGGAGAGGTGGATTGAAATATGTCGGTACAGAAGTACGTTTCCAGAATTTTCTTTTGAGAAGTCATTTTATATCATTTCCAAGATATGTTCAAAATGTTATTATCCGGGTTATAACTCGAATAATGCCTAATAGATGGAGGGCACTCCTATATAAAAAAAAGCTAAGATAGCAAACATGTTTTTATTGCATCCAAGGTCGAGGCATAAAGACATTTCTTTTATATTAAATCAATCAAAACAATATGGAACAACAGACTGATGCATTCATTCCTGACGGAATGAATGCTTTTCAACGTAATGTCAAACGGATAGGGGACTGTTTGATAGCATTCATCGCATTGATCATTTTTTCTCCCTTGTTTTTATACTGTTATATTGCTGTAAAGCGTGAGGATGGTGGTCCTGCTATCTTCAAGCAGGAAAGAATAGGACGTTTTGGTAAACCGTTCAATATCTATAAGTTTAGAAGTATGCGTCTGGATGCTGAGAAGTTCGGGCCGGCTTTATATAAAGGTGGGGAAGATCCGAGATTGACAAAAATCGGCAAGTTTCTTCGTGAGCATCATCTGGACGAGCTTCCCCAGTTATGGAATGTGTTTATCGGTGATATGGCCTTTATCGGTCCACGTCCTGAAAGAAAATTCTATATTGACCAGATAATGGAACATGATCCACGTTATCGTTTTTTATATCAGATACGTCCGGGGGTGACTTCTTATGCCACGCTTTATAACGGTTATACCGATACAATGGAGAAGATGCTTCGTCGTCTTCGTTATGACCTGTTCTATCTTGAGCACCGTTCCTGGTTTTTCGATTTTAAAATTCTTGTAAAGACTTTCCTCAATATCGCTTTCGGCAAGAAATTCTGATGATTATTCCCTCTTTCCGTCTTTATCATTTCGCGGTAAAATTGATATGGAAATCCATGTTGGTTCTTACTTTTTGCTTCTGGACAGGTATAACTGTTCTATTTTATCTTGTGAACCATGTTGCCATATGGGTTGAGTATGGATGGTGGTTGTTTCTTATGATTTTTGGAACTTATTTTCTTTTTATGGATGTGAGGTTGATGGTGATGATTATGCGTCATGAGGAAAAGAAAAAATGGAAACGGTACAGGTTAAAAAATAAATTTGAAGAATGAGATCTAATAGAATTTTCATAAGTGTATTACTCGTTTTTCTGTTTTTTATACCGACAACAGTGATTTCCCAGATCAATTATGGTACAACTGGCTTAATGAATATGCCTACAGCCGATATGCAGAGGGACAAAACTTTCATGGTTGGAGGTAATTGGTTGAATCATCACGCTACAGTACCGAGATGGTGGTATGATACATGGAATTACTATATTAATATAACTGTTTTTCCCTGGTTAGAAGCAGGTTATCTATGTACCGGTCATAAGGCTGTTCCTGTGGATTATGGTAATCGTTCTGATTATTGGGTTCCTTCAACTTATGGCAAGTTTGTTAATCAGGACCGTTCTTTTCATTTCCGTCTCAGAATCTGGAAAGAAGGCTGGTGGAAATCGTGGACTCCCCAGATCGTGATAGGCGCTAACGATGGGATTGGAGATTCAGCCAATGGAGGCTCATTATCTGTTCAATCTGATCAAAATTATAATAATGGTTTTTTGAACCGTTACTATCTGGCTATAACCAAACATCTTTATTTTGATAAAATCGGTACATTGAGTGGACATATCTCATGGATTTATAGCAACCGTTTTGATAACAAGCTTAATAATCCTGCTTTCGGTGCTAATTTTCGTTTTGACCTGAAAGAAAATGGTTCGTTGATGAACAGGATTATTAATGGTGTGAATCTGATGGGTGAGATTGTTCCGGGTTATACTGATGTGAGATCTGATCTGACATTTGATCCTGATGGCTCGAAATATCAGGTGAATATAGGAATGGAATATAGTTTTTGGAAAGACTATGTAAATGCAGTGGTGGAATTTAACAGGTGTCGTTATTTTTCTGGTGGGTTAGTGTTCAAAGTACATTTAAAGTGAGTTTATATATGTTACGTAAAATTCAATTTTTTCTTTTTATATTCTTTCTCTTCTTTGTTTCTGTATCGGCTGAAGAGAATGAACAATTCGCATCAATGGCTTGTCGTTTTGTCAGTGCCAATCGTTTCACTCTTAATTGTGAACTTCAAGAAAACAGGATTATAGCTTTTAAAACAACAGATGATCAAATGTTGAGGATGTTGTGTTTATGGATACCTCAGATCAAAGATGATGAATACGAGTTGGATGATAAAAGTATTTCGTTATTGTCTAAGGTGGATCATGTTTTGGTAGGATATGGTCAGGTTCCAGGTAATCCTTTATTTTATTATTGTTTACCGGTTAGGAAAGTTGTCTCCAAAATGAAAATGAGGGTTCTTGGGAAGTATAAGATTCCGTTAGCTTTATGTGATTATCATTTCAAGAAGTAGTAAAAATATCTCAAAGTCAGACAGAGGATATCTTTGCTTTTATTAGCAGGGATATTTCTTTTTTATTTTCTCTGTAAAAAAATATGCTGTTTCTGCTTGGATATTTTTGGGGGGGAAGAGCTTAAATTATATAATTGTTGTGTTCTGGTATACCTCTTGATTCCTTATTCAACGCTGCTTTCAATCTGATGGTGGCGTTTTTTATTTTGCATATCATTTGTTTATGTCATGTAATCTGCATACCTTTATAACATTTCAACTAAAATATAAATTTATTTTTTCTCACCTGTTTGTTTTTACTTGTGAAGGCAGGGACAGACTGACCATCAAAGGATTTAGTTTTGTGGAGAGGTTATTCCGAAAAGGAGGTAACCTCATCTTTTTATATTGCTTGTTGAAAAAGAGTGAATGGATAAAACTGTTACTGTCTTTCGTGGACCATAACAGATGATTTTAGGGTTTTCACAATAAAATTAAAAAAGTCCCGTTGTAAGAATAGTAGAAGAGCCTATTCCGAATATAAAAATGCAGCCGTTTTGATCTTGGGTTTATTATTCCTATTTTTGTATTTATCAATCCTGTTGTGATCTGTAAAATAATAAATCTTATTGGGCTGAGTGTTCCTAAAAAAGATCACTTACAGGACTTGATTCTTGTGATGTGGAAAAAATGAAGGAGACCGAACATTTGTATGGTTCAATCTCCTTTTTATTGGCTATTTCTTTCTTGATTTATATTTCCTACGTTCACATCCGAAAGTATTATGAGAGTAGGCATATTCAATTATTTCAGTAATATCATAATCCGGAACAAGCTCTTCGATGAATGACTTGGCTCTGTTTTTCTCTACTCCTGCCTTACATAGAACTCCAGCATAAGACATCGTAGTATTATTCCTCCCGTTGGCTATTGATTTTCCAGTCCAGATTTTCCCAAGGATACGGATTATACTGTCATCTGAAACAACTTGTCTGCTCAGAGTGTTTAGGAAATTGGCTACATAAGAATCATCCTCCGTCATTATTTCAGTTCCTGTTTCATCCCTTATAATGGTTTCTGTTACAGTATCAAGTATAATAGGCTTAGGGGTAGATGGAACAAAATGAAAAGGCTGAGGATTAGGATTTTTCCATAGGTTCGGATCATAGCTCAGAAAATTACCTCTGGCTAAATCCACCGTACTTGTATCTTTCTCAGGGCAATCGAAGAGTTCCAAAAGTTGATTATACAGGTCATAATGATAAAGCGGTTCATAATTATCATGAAGAATAATCGCTTTATAACCCTTACCGCTCGGAGTGACATAATAGGCATAGATACATGGAAATCCTTGTAACCATTTTCCGAACTCATCCATCTTCTCCGGCTGAATATGGTCGAAATCCAGAGCGGTGAATGAAGAATAGTGAATCAAATCGCTTCTGTTCTTCGTCTTGAAAGTTCCGTTCCATGTTACAGCCGGAAGTTTCATCTTGGCTTTCTCTTTTTCTTCCTTGGTCTTGGCTTTCCTTACCGCATCAACTTTCCCGGCTACATGATAATAGCTGTCGGTCTTGATTATATCCAGTACCTTGTCTATATCATATTCTTCAGGGTGATTGATGTCTGTAATTCTATTGAAAAGTGATATTTTTGTTCTGAAGTGTGATGTTACCTTGAAAGTCGCTATCAATTTACCTTTCATCCTGACAGTCCTATCCTCGCAGGTCAGGTATTTGGATATATCAGAAGCACTCGGTTTTCCTGTTATATTCAGTTCCTTATAGATACCTTGAAGTAAATCCTTGACTTCTGATTTGGTATAAGTCTTGTCTGTCTTCAAAGCATCTATTAGTTTCACTGCTATCTGATCCTTGGGTAGCTTGTCAAAAGGAGTAGGTTCGATAGCTTGTCTGATATAGTCTTCCCTCCAACATAACGCTTCAAATCCTTCTTTTCCAAGAGCGTCATGATATTTCTTATATTTGCCCTCTATGAAAGTACAGTCCTCCAAGAGTTCAGGGAAATTATCATATAGGTCACAATACAGTCTGGCTTTTCTAGGGAACTGATTATCCAGATTCCACTCCTTGAAAATCCGCTGTACTTCAGGATCATCACTTCCTGAGGATTTTGTAACGACAGCACCAACCCTTAAAGCACGGTACATGGAAAAATCATTGTTATAGATCCGGTTTGTAACTTCCCATGCCCTTCTTTCAGATATTTCAAGGATTTCATTCTCAACAATTCTGACATTATTATCCGCATCCTTGATAATACAGCAATAGTGTTCCTTATGTCCCTGTTGCCTGATTGTATTTTCCATCATCTGCAATTGTTCATCCTTGTTCGGAACCGCATTAAAATTATCAATCTGCTTCTTTGTCTTATCCTTCTTCTCCTTGATTGAGTTCTCCAGTTCCTCTTCCGTAACCTTTGATTTTCGGGTATTAAAGTAAAGAGTGGCTGTATTACGGAACGGATTTGTATCAAGCCTCTGTCTACCTATTATCTGTTGTAAATCCACTGAAACATCCACGGTCATGCTTTTCACCAGCGGATTGGCAAAGATATAGGAATAGGCGTTGGTGGAATAGAAATCAGCACCTATATATACGGTGGAAGTACAGAAGGTGAACATCTTATGCGGTTCTCCCTTACCCGGAATATCACCGATCATAAACTTTTCTCCCACCTCCCTGGATAATTCATTCAGTTTCTTGATGTTTTCTGATTTGGAAGAGCAGATTATGTTTACCTCGTCCACTTTCAAGCCATTTTTCTTTATGATATTCTTTATAACGGAAACATCATTGATATAGAAAACAGCTTCCTTCGCTACAAATTCCTTACCATCCACGACAGTACTATTTCCTTTTCCTTCCCTGTATTTGCCGGTCAGCTCACTACATAGTTTGAAGACAGACTTTTTGGATTTTATAACCTCCACTTTCGGAATCTGCATCATACTTTCAGGCCATAAAAGTTCATAGAAAGTCATATCCTTGAATTGTCGGGTCATGTCAAGGTAGGATTCCAGGAAAGGTGTGGCTGAAAGATAGACCACAGTATTGAAAGCTCCCAGGATCTGCCCAAATTCGTATTCCGTTGTAGGCTTGAACTGGCAATCATAGAACATGGCTTGAAATTCATCCACTACCACAGTCCATTTATCCAGGTCTTCACCATCAGCTACCAGAACTTCCTTAATCTTCCTGAGTGAGTCGTAAGTGGTAAGGATCTTTTTCCCACCTGATTTTATATATTTACTTAGTTCATCGTTGAAAGCAAAGACATCCTTTTCCGAATAAGACTTGCTCTCAAAATACTTCTCACGGTTTCCCTGATAACGGTAGAGATGGAGGTTGTCGGAGAGATGCTGTGAATACTTGTTATAGAGGAGCTGTTTTCTGGGACTGGCCAATATCACTTTCCTGTCTGAACCGATATAGGCTTCAGTAGCTCCACAACCACAAATCCTTTTATTCAGGATATAGTGTTGGTTCATAGGCAGAAGGTTCCATAACTCCTTCCATTCTGACAGATACTTTATTCCGTCAGGTACATTTAATGTTATCTTTTTCATTATCTGGAATTAAAAGTTTATGTTGGGGTTAAGTCGAAGACAGAAGTACATACGAAGTAAAGAGTATGGTACATAACCCGAAGGATGTTATAAAAAAACTGACAAAGCACTTATTCTTTAAGCATTTGTACCTCATTTGCACACTTTTTTATAACACTTTGTCTTACAGTTATGTTATACATTCCACTACGTTCCATACTCTTGTCTCCGACCAACCCTGATTATTCATTTATTGATTGTCAGGTAACTTGAAATTGGGATTATTCCAGTTTAGTTCTTTGGTCAGCTTATCTATATCCTCCTTCTTCCTTTTCATATACTCTTGATATTCAGGACTGCTTTCTTCCACCCATTTAAGATTTAAGGCATGAAAATCCTTGTAATCCATGTTCTTATGAAGTACCTTGGCCTTTTCATTGTAGATTTATCCCCATCTACATATTCTGCCGCAGCCATCAGATCATCAACATCCGCAGTCTTATCTTCATAGTTTCCCCACTTATTCTTTCGCCTATAGGAAACATAGGGATGCTCTATTGCCTTCATCGAATCTGTGTCGCTGTCTCCGATTTCTTTCACAATAGGTAATGCTTTTTTCTTATCAAGTATTGTTCCATCAACTTTCACTTCCAAACCGTTATCTAATTTACGTTTGGTGGCTGTTGGTTTATACTTCCTGACCTGTTTCCATTCAAGATTATTGGCTTGACAGTTTCCTAAGTCGCCATCTTTATGAATCAGAATATATTTCTTTCCGTCTTTAGGCATGGGGTTATAAGCATCGGCAACTAATTCATCCAACGGAACATTCTTAGGCTTGACATTCAGAAATTTGGAGCCATCCGCATTGGCATGAATCTGTAGAAATCGGTTCCAGTCAGTAGTATTATACTCTTTATAAACACGAGTGCCAGCCCAATTTACTCGAATACCGTATTTCTTACTAATTCTCAATATTACATTACTTACTACTATATCAAGTGGTATCTTTTTATTACTCTTTGCCATTTTTCTTATTGGTTTTAATGGTTAATAAAATGTTTCTTTCTTCTCTCAGGTATTTTACCAAAGAGTTATACGCTTCGCATCTTCTACGTTTTCTTGGAATTACGGCAAGAAGTTCACCCAGTGTAACTTCAATGCCAAGACCGGAAATAAAATGTTCCTCACCGATATACTTTACCAGTGCTTCGACATCATCTTTGAATTTTTCCGGAGTTATACTTACTTTTTGGACGATAACATCAGGAGCAGTATTTTCCTGACGATCCAATGAAGATTCTGAACCTCCAATGGATGTATGATTAAAATACAAGTTCATATCAGAAGTAAGAATTACGGTTGATTAGAGGAGCGTTTTAGCGATTTGAAGCGGATTATGGCTCTGTTCTTATTATATGAAAATAGAAACAAGCATCAAAATAAAAGACACCTGTTTCTATTTTTATTCAGGTTGCTTTATTGGAACATATTATAATCACTTGACACAAAATTAGCTTGTAATGTAGCTCTATCCACACCAAGTAATTTCACCAGTGAGTCTTTAAGGTAAATTTTCACTGAGTTAGGTAACAGCTGCAATTCTGAAAAGAACTGTTTGGCTTCAAGAAAGTTGTAGTTTATTCCTTTTCCAGACATTAAGCCAACTTTATAAAGATTGCAGAACGGGAAACTGGCTTTTATCATCGACATGGAGGACTGAAAATCCACAATCGGCTCAATACTTGCAAAGGTCTTGTAACCCAGTTCATTCAGCTCTTTCATTGCTTGGATACGTTCCCCATTGGAAGAAGCACCAGGTTCCAACTCATCGTGTCCTGTCAAAGTAAATCCGAAAGCCAAATGTTTCAGATACAGTTCCGCATCAAAATTGCCATAGCTGACAAGCAACTTGAAAAACTTGTCAATGAAATCAGCCCGCTTGGTCAGCAGCTTTACATTCACACCGTTTTCCACACATATTTTTACTGCCTGTGCTGTCAGTCCCATTGTTTCCGGAAGCAAAGGATCGGTAGTGAAACTAAAGAACAATCCGCTTATATGCAATTCTGCCAGATTCTCAAAAAACTCCTTTCTAAAGATATCGATAGCGTTCTGTTCATCTTTAAAGGCTTTTTTCAAATTGGGAACCAAACTCCAAGTACCAGATTTCAGGAAGTCTGGACAAAAGCAATATTCACAGTCGTTCAAACAACCGACATAAAAATTACATCCCCATGTACCGTATTCTCCGGCTTTACCGCAGGCTGATAAATAGCCTTGCCATTTTTTCTTTTTTGCTTTTTCATTTCTATTATAAATTTATTAATGAGAGGGAGAATACAAGATTCTCCCCGTTAATTTGTTTTCTTACTTTACCACCCACTATTCCAGATAAGATCAAAAAGATCGTCTTCACTCAAAGAATCGTCAGAGTATTTTACAGCATCAGTGAATTCATTGAAAACATAGAATTTGCAGTACTTATATCCGAAAGCTAATCCTTCGGAAAACAACCACCTCACTTCCCCTGAACATTCTGAAATATAACCATTCAAGGCTGCATCAACGAAGAAGAGATTCTTTCCAAATTTCGTAGTATCCGAAAAATATTCAAAAAACAGCCTGGTAAAGAATGCAAGTTGTGGTTCATCGGTGTTATTTGGATTAATAATACCCATAGTCATGTCATCACCGCCATTTTCAAGAACAAATTCTTTTGTTAGGGAAATCGCTAAATTTTCTTTCATTTCCGGCCAAAACATACCGACATAGGCTATATAACCATCCCCCAAGTCGAAAGAAGGAAAAGCGTGACAATGTGAACCTATATCTAAATGGTCAGCATTCGAATAGTCCTGATATAAAAGAGTGTTTTTCTTAATTGCTTGACTGATTTTACCCATAAGATAATCCAAATTACCACCATATTCTTCCACTACCTCACACAAGCAACTGTATTCTTGCTTGCTGGAAATTGGGGATATATTTACTGTAAATAAGTTATTGTCATCAAAATTAGACTTTACCATAATACTCTTGTTTTAAGGTGTTGCTTATTGTTATCCTTTTGTCTCCAAGCCCTTTACATTCCATGCCAAGGATATTCAGAGGTATAGAAAGGGCTGTAATAGAAATTTTTATGTTTTCCATTATCTACAATTTTAATTAAGTTTTTCCTTGTTTTTTGAATCCACAGACCGTTTCCGATTTCATAACCTCTCTTTGGAAACCATGATGAAAAGGGTCTAGTGGAAAGTGGATGTCTTCCGTTCCTATCAGTCCGTTGATTCCACCAGGTTACCGGAAATATCATACAGTTCGATACTGTGCCCCAGTTCCTTCTCGATATGTTGCTTCAGTCTTTCGGGGTTGATAATCGGTGAATCTGAATGAAACCTGATACTCTCCTTGCATCCCCTGAAAGCGTTTGCAGCAATGCTACCGACACAAAGTGGAATATGAATATCAGTCAGTGACTTGCATCCTTCAAATGCTGACTCGCCAATATCCGGATCCATGGGAAGGGTAACTTCTTTCAGGTTTATACATCCCTTGAACATGTTTGCCGGTACTGTATCCGCATAATCCGGAAGTATCACCCTTTTAACGTGCCGGTTCATATAAAAGGCACCGGGAAACAAGCCCGTCCCACTTTTCGACAAGTCAATCTCTGTTTTCTTGCAATACATCCAATTCGGGAATGTATTTCTGTTTTCTTTTAAATTTTTCATAATCTTTTCATTTATAATTGTTTTGTTCTTGAGTCACTTGCATTCCATGCCAGAGATGTTTTTCAGGCATAGAAAGGGCTGTAACGGAAAGAATATGTTTTTCCGTTAGTCTAAGTGCCCCGTCTTTCATTGTTATTATTTATTTGAAGGAATGGGGAATATCTTATTCCCTGAATATTCCTGTAATTTTCTGTCAGTAAGCCTCTTACTTGTGATTTTTTATAAATCGGCCTACCACACTCTTAGAAATGCCTAACTCTTTTGAGATTGTACGCACACTGCATCCTTCTTCGCTTAACCTCATTATATGTTCTGCCATAAACTCGGTAATTGAACTGTGACTCTCCTGTTTCTCTATCAGGTGGTTCTCCTCCTGATCAAATTCCAAGAAATCAAAATGCAGGTATGGTTCTTCACTTATTCTCAACACTGCAACCTCGGAGTTTATTCTTGAACTGCGTGATTTCAACTGTTTTAGGTATTTGATTTCCGGATCTTTGCAGGAATTTCCTATTGCAACAACACTGTCCGCGTAATTGGCGATAACGGAACTGCCCTGAATATCGCTGATCCCAATCGCTTTTCTACTATTACGTTTATGAAAATGGGCTGCAACAATCATGCTTATTCCAAAATAATCCTTGATATGCTTCAGTCCCTCCATTACTTTTTTTGCACTGGCCGCTGATACCATACAGTCAATTAATGACATCGGGTTATCTACAAATACTAGTTCCGGTATATTCTCAGCTTTGATAAGCTTTCCAATATTCTCAATTTTATCATCTATTGTACAACCAAGTCCCAGAGGGGTAATGCTTGCCCTCCTTACAGCATCCAATGCAAATTCTGGTACATTGGCATAACGTTGTGTTATTTGTGAATCAGTCATTTCCCCGTCTACATACAGGCACGTCCTTGTCCTGTCGTTAACAGGCTCATTCCAATGACATAGGTTGGAAGCATTTGCTATGGCAATATCACCGCATAATATGGATTTTCCAACATTTGTCTCACCTGCAACAATAGCCAGATCACCTTCATTTATGAAAGGGAAAAAACGGTTCCCCTCTCATTGGCATTTCCCTTGTCTGCAATTGTTTCCCCAAGAGTCTTTACTTCAAACATAGAATTTCTCATAAAATTTTGTTTTAGGGGTGATGCAGTTATCATCACCCCTGTGATTACTAGTGTCAGTTGTTAAAAATTTTATCAAAAAGCTCTCCCAGAACAACCTCGGTAGTTTGTGTCTTGTCATTCTTGACACCTCTGGCATCCTGCATTTCTGCAATCTGTTTGGCGTCAAGACTATTGAACTTTTGAGCAATCTGTGTAGCGAATGCTTCCTTATCCCCACAGGATTTAACCTTATTATATGTCCATTTTGCAAGTGGAACGCCGTGAAGAAGCTTGGCGGAAGCATTTCCAACAAACACATTCTTATAAACCTCCAACGCTTTCCGTATCGCATTGACCTGTTCTTCATTCACGTTGACGGATTTGCCCTCATTAATCTTCTTCATATCCTCTCTTGTAGGTTCTTTTCCAAAAGTATAATAGGCGGCAGCTTTCGCAACATATCCGTCCTTGAGCAATTTATGGTAATATTCCGTATATGGATCCTTATGAACAGCAGCTGCATAACCTGTAAGTTCTGCATTCGTTGTTTTCTTTGTGTCAAAGTTGATTGAAATGAACTGTTTTAAGAACAGATCAGGATCCATTATATCATCAAATAGGAATGTAAAGTCGAAAGGCTTGTGATCAGGATCCTCTTTGGCCTTGGCAAGGTCAATATCGTGAGCAGCACAACGTCCGTGACCATCCATTTTTGCATAGCAGTAAGGTACCTGTTCATCGGGAACAGGATGTGGAGTTCCATCACTATCAATAATGCAGGTGTAAATCCGGCCGCCTTTACAACACTTGCCTTTACATATTTGGCTGGTTGCGCCATACCAGTTTCACGACATATCTTTAACCATCCCTCCGCACGGTTAACTGCTAGACGGTTCTCCATGATACAGCATTCCGGCAAGCCTATCATCTGGTTACGATGATAAAGAATACCTGGTTGCAAGGGAATACCATCCATTTCTTTAGGTATGGGTTGGATGGAACTGTCCCACTTGTTGCTGTCCCACTTGTTTTCTCTCCAACTGGGACACCTTGTACTTCTGCGCTACAGTTACTATCAGGCGTAGCACTTCCCTGAGGTATCATACCATTGTTAATACTCTCTACCATCGCTTGGATGGTTGCTTGTTCTGTCTGTTTAGCCATAGCATTTTCTAAATTAGAATTCATAATAATCAATTTTTATTGTTATACTTCGATTGATTGTATTTCCCCTTTTGGTTACTCACCCGTAAAAGTTCCAGTACACCATATACATCAAAGAATACGGATTTCCCATCTTGAAATGTTACGGTGTCAAGCAACCCTTTGGCTTTCCATCTGCTGACTGTGCTCAATGAAACTTTCAAGGTCGCAGCCAGAGATTTCAACCCTGTAACAAATCTTGGCAGCCCTAAATAATCACGGTCATCCTCTTCTTTGTCACTACATGTTAACTTACACTTTTGAAGAAAATTTTCTAAATTTTCATCGGTTAGAACTACTACTTTTCCTGATAGGAGTTCTTGGATTGTTTTTATTACTTCCATTATTTTTATTTAGTTGATAATACTATCGTTGAATTCAACGGTGCAAAGTTTTATAAAAAAACCATACGCAAAAATACGTATGGCTTTAATTAATAGTTGATTAGAGCGTTTTTCTTCTAATCTAATCTGACGCTAGTTCTGTTCTAATTCTGTTCTAATCTAAATAGCTACTACTTTTTGGTTTTACTATTTTTAGCAAGGTTAATACAATCGTTGATTGCTGTTATGGAGAGTTCTCCTAGTCGTTCCTCACACTTAGGGATTGATAAATTTGAAAGTGACAAGTAGCTTTCTAAGTGTTTATACTCCCCACGGATTTTTACCATGAATACTCTATGTATTGAAATCCATGTACCGCTGGCAATATTCTTATATAATTGTTTAAAAAAATATTTTAGGCTATATATTGATCCTTTCCATCTAATATTATATCCCCTAGGTGGCTTAGGAGTAGCCTTCCCTAAAAAGTATGCCAATGAATTTTTATCATCTACATCTATAAATTTTAATTTGGACTCCAACAATCCAACTAAAATGTTTAACCTGGTGTCATCAAATCCTTCAGGTATATCTAATTGGTATAATCCTTTCGGTTCTTCTGAACTACTATTATTTTCGGCAGGTTTTAATTCAAGAGAACTTGTTAAAGGTTTGATTTGCTCATTTGCCGGAATCTGTTTTTGGTCGCAGTAGGATTTGTACTTTTCTTGAAAATATTTTAAGGTTTCTTTATTTTGTTCCAAGACCAGTAAACGTGCGAGCAGTCTTTTCTCTTCAAGACCAAATTCTCCGTGAAGACCATCGAATATTGTGTCTGCATAATGTCCTTCAACTAACCCATAATGCCAGTAATATAATAAGGAAACGAAAAATTGTTTTTGTTGACTTAATGGGATTCTAATGACTAATGAATAAAAAAGATTTCTTTTCAGTGTCTCAGTATCCATTTCCTTCTCCATTTTCCAAGTTTTATATTGCAGTACAATATCCTCTTGGGCAAAATAGTTTTTTAAAATGAAATCTATGGATTCCCAAACACTGTCACTGAAACTTTTGTGAAAATTCCTTTGAATCGAAAGTTTGGTTTTCTCTGAAATATCTTTACTGGCTTCTTCATACACATTGGAAACTATTTCCTTTTTGACAATATTACTTATAATTTTATTTATGAATACAAATTTGCTTTCAATTCCCCTCTTCTGTAATAAATCTGTATTATAGAAGTGCATACAATAATATATAAAAAGAATTTTTTTGTAATCTGTTTCTGAAATCTGAAATTTATTTGTGCTACTTCTCCTAAATAGATTATATATATCTTCTTTTGAATCAATTAACTTATTAGCTATAAGCATTTCACATACAGAATATGTAATACCTGTACATAATAAATAAGCATCCATCTTCTGTACATTCTCTTCGGAATATATAGGTATCCATCCTTTTTTATATACTTGATTAAATTCGTCTTTGATGATTTTCCTATCTTTTCTTTCTTTCATCCATTGCAGTAAGAAAGGCAACAAAATTTTCTCTTCTTTACTTTGAGGTTTTCTGTCTTGTGGATGTTTTTTGATGAAATAATAAAAATTGTCAAAGAATTTTTTAATCAAGTCTCGATAGAATTTATCTTCGTTGTTCATCATCTTAAAAATTTGAATTTATTAAAAAAGCAGTATCTTAAAATTAGATACTGCCCCAAATATAATAAATCCTTTTGTTAAGCTATAGTCTTCACATACTCAAAAAGTTGTTTTAGCTGTTCCGAAGTCATTTTTTCCATACTTTCTATGATTCCCGATTTGTATTGATGGGTATTCCATTTCTCCATCTGCATCTTCTGTGTTTCATCAGCCACTTCGATATAAGGCTTCATACTTTCATAATCGGAATGACCGGTACAACTCATTACTACGCTAGCCGGAATGCCAAGAGCCAAGGAACAACATACAAAAGTTCTTCTTGCATCGTGGCAGCTGATCTGTTCCCAGAACTTATAGGTATCCTCATGTCTGGTATTACCCTTGAAATAAACCTGGGATATTTCGCGATCCAGTTCGGCGAGTTTGGCGGCTTCTTTCAAATAATCATTTAATTTTTGATTGCTTGGAACAGGAAATATGGTATCACCTTTGTACCAGGAGTATTTTTCAATGATCTTCATGGCATGTTCATTCAGAGCGATATGCAGTTTGTCATCGGTCTTTTCAGTACAGAAATCCAAGTATCCATCCACTAGGTTGACTGGTTTGAGTGCGGCCAGATCCGAATATCTGAGTGAGGTGAAGGCCATGAAGCAAAACATGTCCCTAGCTTTTGACAAGTGCTCCTTCTCTTTGGGATATTCATAGTGGAAGAAATGCATCAGTTCCTTATATTTTAAAAAGGTGACAGCTTTCGGTATAACTTTTAACTTAGGCTTGAACTCCAGTACACCGGGTTGTATTACATAGCCATTTCTGGAAACCCAACGGAGAAATGATTTTAGCATTTTAAATTGTTTTACAATGGTGCGATTACAATAATTGTTTTTAATGTACCAGTTCATTAGCTGAACCATTTTATCCTTATTCAGCGTGTCCAGTTCTATTTTAGGATCATAGCCTGTTAATTGATGCCACATTTGTTCATATTTATATTGTGCATTTTGACTCCAATTTCCTTCTTGTGGGCGAAGTCGTAAAAAATCAGAAAATATATCTTTTAATGTTTTGTTTTCATCTTCTTGTATAACTTCTACTTCTTTTGTTCTTCCTAATTTCTCATTCACCAACTTTTTCAGGTCAGTTGTCGTTGGTATTTTGGAATGAAGATCATATTTAGCAAACACTTCTTCGATGCAGACCAGGAAACTACGGATTGCATTGTTAATCTCACGGGCATAAACAATCTTCCCACCGATTTTATGGGTCGTATTACTTTTTACCAATTGTTTGTCACTATCCCATTTTAGAGGATCAATTGTATAACCGATAGAGAAACCGACCTCATTCTTCTTACTGTTCCATCTTACCCGGATCATTACCTGCCCATTCTTCATAACATAGGCTCTTGTACTAAAATTTGTCTTTTTCATACGTTTTACTTAATTTACTGCGAATCTAAAGAGAAGATTTTAAAGGGAAAATAGGCTGACATCACGTGAATATACATGATAGTAGAAACTAGTTTTCCTTGTTCTATCCACTTAATTTCAAGAGCGAAGATACGAAGACTGATTAGGGGGAGTAACCTCCTTTAACTACTCCCCCGATTTCTAAGAGTATATGATATTGGTTGAAGTTATAAAGTAGATGATATTCTGTTATAATGTTGATTATTAGTGTTTTGTGATTTCTTTAAGAATCAGATAATATCATTCAGAGACTCCCTCCAGGACCATAAGGGCGATCTTTGCGGAAGGACTGAATCTGTTCCTGCGTCCCAGGCGCGGTCCGACAGGCCGGCGGCTTTTGCCATACATTCAAACGGAAAGACCGAATGAAGCTTGCCAAGCTCACTCTCATTAAAACTCTTGCGGTATTTTCCAGAATATCAAATTCTGTAAAACCCAA
>ENA-OQIC01000034-OQIC01000034.1-human-gut-metagenome-genome-assembly--contig:-NODE-34-length-51919-cov-2.549216_pt1 | contig 51919 bp, 76 predicted proteins | sample MGYA00242572_ERZ504736 | MGnify/ENA primary metagenome ERZ504736 (study PRJEB26092, sample SAMD00036201) | human gut metagenome | host: Homo sapiens | study: EMG produced TPA metagenomics assembly of...
GTTCCGCTGTTCGTACAGATCGGCGAAGTCATCAAAGTGGATACCGCTCTGGTGAATACGTCTCTCGCGTGAAGTAATGCGGTTGTGGTGCGGCCTGCAGCTGCACCATCACTTATTCAGGTTAGAGATGATGAAACGCCTTATCGTTCTTGTTTTGCTTGCCAGCACGCTGCTTACGGGCTGTAACACTGCTCGCGGTTTCGGCGAAGATATCAAACACCTCGGCAACTCCATCTCCCGCGCTGCCAGCTAATTTTTCTTCTCTTCCGAAAAATCATCAGATTTCCATCATTTTTGGCGATGTTGTCTATTATTAATTTGCTATAGGCAAACATAAATAACATTACCTAAAAGGAAGACGTTATGGTGAAGAAGACAATTGCAGCGATCTTTTCTGTTCTGGTGCTTTCAACAGTATTAACTGCCTGCAACACCACGCGTGGCGTTGGTGAAGACATTTCTGATGGCGGTAACGCGATTTCTGGCGCAGCAACGAAAGCGCAGCAATAAGCAATAACGGTACGACAGCTGTGTCGTGCCGTTTGTTTTTCTGCGATAGTTACATAGGTAATAGTTGAAATTCCCCTGCCACCTGGCAAAATATCCGTTCAACCATCAGCTTTGCAGGACGACCTGCAAACGCGTCTTTTCACCGGGGACGGCCCCAATTTTCCGGAGCCTGATATGTCCTGGATTATCTTAGTTATTGCTGGTCTGCTGGAAGTGGTATGGGCCGTTGGCCTGAAATATACCCACGGCTTTAGTCGTTTGACGCCAAGTGTTATTACCGTGACGGCGATGATTGTCAGTATGGCGCTACTTGCCTGGGCGATGAAATCGTTACCAGTAGGGACGGCTTATGCCGTGTGGACGGGTATTGGCGCAGTCGGCGCGGCCATCACCGGCATTGTGTTGCTCGGTGAGTCCGCTAACCCGATGCGTCTGGCGAGTCTGGCGTTAATCGTATTGGGGATTATTGGTCTGAAACTCAGCACTCATTAACTACCGGGCTGCTGTACCCAAATAAACTTACTGACATCAAACCCTTCCCGGGTCGCGACTGCCAGCATCTCCTGTTTCACTTCGTCAGAAATGGTTGGCGTGCGGGAGAGTATCCACAGGTAGTCGCGGTCCGGGCCGCAAACCAGCGCATGGCGGTATTCCCGATCGAGTGCAATAACGTTATAACCGCCATAGAAAGGACCAAAGAATGACACTTTCAGCGCAGCGCGAGTTGGTGCGCCGGTAAGTACGCTTTCCCTTCACTCTGCTGCCACATTTCTCTGTCAGGGTTATAGCCTTTATTAATGACATTCAGGCCGCCGTCATCACGCAGGTGTATGTTGCGGTGACTTTTTCCAGTCCACGTTCAAAGCGGTGATCAAAACGGGCAATCTCATACCAGGTACCGAGATAACGTTTGGCTTCGAAATTATTCACTACGGTCACGCCACGCGGCGGCGTAGGAGAACTGCAGGCAACGACCAGAAATGCAGCTGTCGCTGCGGCAACGAGAGGGAGCAGGCGCATAAATGTTTCCTTACTGGTTTTTTCTAAGTGTAGATGACAGCAAGGAAAAGCGGAGAAAAGGTCCGAAAATTCGGACCCGATGAAATTTTACTGTAGAGCGTTGAGAATCTGCCAGGCGGCGGCGACTCTCGCTGGATTGGGGTAGTTTTTGTTAGCCAGCATCACGATACCCAGCTCTTTTTCTGGAATAACGCGACATAGCTACCAATCCGCCGGTCGCCCCCGTTTTATGTACCCATGATGCGCGTACTGCAGGAGTTGGGGGCGTAATCGGTTTTACGGGGCGTGCTGCCAGTGCAATTTTATTGTCACTGCCGTTAATGATGATGTCAGGATTTACCGGCCAGTCCAGCATTTCCCAGCCCAGACCCTGATACATATCGCCGGTTTGCCAGTAGCGAGATTGTGCCAGCTGTATCCCTTGTTGAAGTATTTTCTCATTGATATCAAAGGGTTTTAAATTGCTTTTGCACCCAGCGGGCCATATCTTCAATGGTCGACTTCACACCATAAGCTTCAGCATCTAACGCCCCTGGCGAAACATGTACTGCCTTACCTTCGCGATATCCCCAGGCGTAGTTCTTTTCTTCTGCGGACGGTACATTAATCCACGTATGATTGAGTTTGAGTGGCTGGAAGACACGAGTTTTCATCGCCTGCTCAAAACTCAAACCAGACGCTTCACAGCCAGTGCGCCGAACAAACCGATACTGGAGTTGGCATACAGACGTTGTGTTCCTGGAGCCCATGCAGGCTGCCAGTTTTGATAGAAGCGCAGCAAGTCGCTTGAGGATTTCACCTCATCCGGCACCTGCAATGGCAGGCCGCCAGCGGTGTAGGTTGCGAGATGTAATAGTGTGATCCCATTCCACTGTTTAGCGGTAAGTTCAGGCCAGTATTTTGTTGTGGGATCGCTTAACTTGATTTCCCCTCGAGCAATAGCGTCGCCACCAAGCACGCCCGTAAATGTTTTGCTGACCGAACCTAACTCAAACAACGTTTGCTGTGTGACGGGCTGCTTTTTGGCGATGTCCGCATAGCCCCAGGTAAAGTAATAAGGTTTACCCTGATAAATTACCGCTACCGCCATACCGGGGATCTTTTGTTGCTCTATAAGCGGGGTAATTGTGCGATGCACAATATCGTTGATTTGTTGAGGTGCGGCAAATGTGGAGCAAGAGGCGGTAATTAATAAGGTGCAGAGCGTCGTTTTGAACATAGGGTCTGGTTTCCATACAAAACGGCCCGCCATAGGCGGGCCGGATTTACATTGGCGATGCGTTAGATTGTAACGACACCAATCAGTGTGACAACTGTCAGGATAGCAGCCAGACCGTAGAAAACCCATTTACCCGCAGGTACGTGGATTTTCAGATCGTGCATCGCGTGGTGCATACGGTGTAAACCACACCACAGCGGCAGAACGATCATCAGGAACAGGAATACGCGACCAATGAAGCTCTGCGCGAACGCCAGAACGCGCTCGTAGCTCAGCGCATCACCCGGAAACAGCCCTAGCGGCAGCAGAATACCAACCAGCAGGATCATCACCGGCGCAATGATGGCGCTCCACATACCACCGGCCCGAAGAGGCCCCAGAATACCGGTTCGTCAGAACGCTTTGGATTTGGATTAATCATCTCAGGCTCCTTACCAGTACAGGGCAACAAACAGGATTACGATGGTGGCAACCACAGTTACCGCCCAGAGGCTTTTGATAATTGGCTCTGGTCCCATTTTTCATCTTTTACAATGATATTGGCCGCTTTTGGTGCCAGCTCAAACCAGGTTTTGGTGTGCAGCAGGGCTGCCGCCAGAGTGATCAGGTTAATGATCACGATAACCGGGTTTTGTAAAAAGTCGACGAATCCCGCCCAGGCTTCCGGGCCATTTTTCAGGCAAACAGCCCGAAAATCAGTTCAATGCTGAACCACACAGCCGGAACCGCCGTGCCTTCGCGCAGCATGTAAAAGCGATAAAACGGCAATTTTTCCACCAGGTGGACGTCATTGGCCGTACATCCAGAAGGGAATAGAACCATCCACGAGTCTGGTCTACTGCCTCTGAAATAAAGTCAGCCGGGAACTGCTGTTCAAATAAGTCTTTATTTTCAAATGGATAATGATGCTGTGCAAATGGCATTGCTCCGGAGTCAAACCAGCAGTCAATTACTTCCGGTACTCTGTGCATTGGTTTTCCACATTTCGGGCAGGTAATTGTGATTTCGTCAATGTATGGTCTGTGCAGCTCAACTGTCTTAGCAGCTTCATTTCCGCTCATTTCATAGAGCTCCTGTCTGCTGCCAATAGAATGCTGATGTCCGCATTCACATTCCCATACGTTCAACGGTGTTCCCCAATAACGGTTACGGCTGATACCCCAGTCCTGAACATTTTCCAGCCAGTCTCCGAAACGGCCTTTTCCAATGCTTTCCGGTATCCAGTTGATGGTATTGTTGTTGCGGATTAAATCGTCTTTTACCTCTGTCATTTTAATGAACCAGGACTCTCTTGCATAATAAATCAAAGGAGTATCACATCTCCAGCAGTGTGGATAGCTGTGCTCAAACTTCGGCGCAGAGAATAATAATCCTCTTTCATCTAAGTCTTTTAATACCTCAGGGTCTGCTTTTTTGCAGAAGGTTCCTGCCCATTTTGTTTCTGCTGTCATTTCACCTTTTTCGTCTACAAGCTGAAGGAACGGCAAATCGTATTTTCTTCCTACTTTACTGTCGTCTTCACCAAATGCAGGTGCAATATGAACAACTCCTGTACCGTCTGTTAAAGTTACATAGCTGTCGCATACTACATAATGCGCTTTTTTATTCAGCTTCTTAAAATTATATAATGGTTCGTATTCCTTATATTCCAAATCTTTTCCAACATAAGTTTCCAAAACCTCATAAGCAGGTGTTCCTTCTTCTCTCTCTAAAGAGCCAAGAACCGTATCAAGAAGCGCTTCTGCCATATAATAAGTATAACCGTCTGCTGCTTTTACTTTCACATACTGCTCATCAGGATTTACACAAAGGGCAACGTTAGACGGAAGTGTCCAAGGTGTTGTGGTCCATGCCAGAATATAAGCGTCTTCCCCTACTACTTTAAAACGTGCAACAGCGGAACGTTCTTTTACGTCCTTATAGCCTTGTGCCACTTCCTGTGCAGATAAAGGAGTTCCGCAGCGTGGACAGTAAGGAACAATCTTAAATCCTTTATAAAGAAGTCCTTTGTTCCAGATTTCTTTTAATGCCCACCATTCAGACTCAATATAGTTGTCATCATAAGTAACGTAAGGATTATCCATATCAGCCCAAAAACCTACAGTTGAGGAAAAATCTTCCCACATTCCTTTATATTTCCAAACGCTTTCCTTACATTTATCAATAAACGGAATTAAGCCGTATTCTTCAATCTGTTCTTTTCCGTCAAGACCTAACAGCTTTTCTACTTCCAGCTCTACCGGAAGTCCATGTGTGTCCCAACCGGCTTTACGTGGAACCATTTTCCCTTTCATTGTACGGTATCTTGGTATCATATCTTTGATAACACGGGTAAGTACGTGTCCGATATGCGGTTTGCCGTTTGCAGTAGGAGGGCCGTCATAGAAGGTATAGGTTTCTCCCTCTTTTTTCTGTTCCATACTCTTTTTGAAAATATCGTTATCTTTCCAGAATTTTTCGATATTTTTCTCACGTTCTACAAAGTTTAAATCCGTAGTAACTTTCTGATACATTGATATTTCTCCTCTCTTGAATTTCTTTGCATGTATGAAAAGAGTTTTTAGTTCATAGGACTAAAAAACTCCCGCCCTGTAACAGGACGAGAGTAAAATTCACTTCGTTATACCACCTCTTACAACATACAAAGCATTATGACTTTTATATGCGCTCCCTTTAACGGAGGAAACCCGGCATCTCCTACTTTATTCAGATAGCAACTCCGGAGTGATTTTCTTTCACCTCTACTAATATCAGGCTTCCACCATCCCTGACTCGCTGAAACTTTCGACAATCAAATACTCTCTCCATCACAGTTTTTCACATAGATTTATTATACTTAGTATCCTCCGAATTTGTCAAGGGCTAGGCGAAATTTTCCCTTTCTCCAAATTTATTGATATAATTTTACAAATCGCTTATAATGTACAGTAGTTTATGTAATAAAAAAGTGAGGATTTTTTATGAAAAAGAGGGGATTACCTTTGTTCTGTGCCCTTTTAACCAGTGTAGTACTCACTGTAGGAAACGGAACAACTATTGTCATGGCAACGGAAGCCACACCGGAAGCTTCTGTGGTATCGCCAGAAACACCGGAAGAACCGCCTGTTCCAGAAAGCTACGAATGGGAAATTCAATCAAACAATATTCCCGGCTGGCCAGAAGGACCTAAAGTCATGGCAGAAACAGCCATTGTCATGGATATGGATACAGAGGAGATACTCTATGCAAAAGGAATTGATGAAAACGTGCTCCTGCCAGTACAACAAAAATTCTGACAGCAATGCTGGCAATCGAAAAAGTACCTTTTGAAACTCAAATTACCTTTACAGATGAAGTAAATAACATCGAAGCAGGAAGTACCCACATCGGTATTAAACCCGGAGAGACACTGACCATGAAAGACTGTGCTTATGCAATTTTACTTGCATCTGCCAATGAAGTTTCCTCTGGTGTTGCAGAATATATCGGCACTACGGTTCCTGCTTTTGTAGACATGATGAATCAACGTGCAAAAGAGTTGGGATGTACCAATACCCATTTTGTCAACGCAAATGGTTTATACGATGAAAACCATTATACAACAGCCAGAGATTTGGCAATCATTGCAAAAGCCGCTTTTCAAAATGAAACTTTTCGGGAAGTTGTAAAAACACCTTATTATATCGTTCCAAAAACAAATATTACAGATGAAGAAAGATGGCTGAATAATCACCATAAAATGATTTTGCAAGGCTCTGAATATTATGAGGGATGTCTTGGCGGTAAAACAGGATATACAGAAAAAGCAGGAAATACACTGGTTACCTACGCAGAAAGAAATGGTCGAAAACTGGTCTGTGCTTTATTGGCTGACGTCAATGTTGTTGCCCAATACACTGACACCAAAGCTCTTTTAGATTATGGTTTTGACAGCTTCCAGCGTCTTGACACTACTGCTGTTTCTCTCTCTCCTGCAAAATCAGATAAACTGGGGAAACAATTGGAAGAAAAAGGGCTTTTATCCACAGCTTTAGAAACCACTTCTATTAGTGTTCCCAAAGAACTAACAGAAGAATTAACCTATAAAACTACTTTAGAAAACAATATGCTTAATATTGATTATTATTATGGAAAACAACAGATTGGAAGCTCATCTATGCAGGCTTCCGATGAAATCTTAAAGGTTTCTCAAGAACTATCTCCAAAAGAAGTAACAAAAACAGATGCATCTGTTTCTCCCAATCCTACAAAAGACAGTAATACTTCCGAAAAAGACAATATCCTTCCATCCTGGAAATACATTGCATTGTTTTTATTGATAACAGGTATTCTTTTCTATATTGTTGTTCTAATTGTAAATATAAAACGAAGTATTAAAAGACGTAAACGCAAAAAAGCAAGAGAACGCAGAGATTAAATTTCATATAGGATACTTTTTATGAAATAAAATAGGGATACGCATACAAACTTCATGCGTATCCCTATTTTTTCTTCTTTTCCTGATGCCTTTTCATACGACGCTTCTTTCTTAAAGCTTCCCTTTTCTCACGAATTTCTGATGCTTCTGCTTCATCAATTCGCTTTAAAGTTTTTACTACATAATATTTACCTTCATCTGTTTTCTTAATTCTTGCTTTTCCTTTAAAATAGCCATGCTCCGGACAATATGCAAGGCACAAATGCGATTTTGGATTAACGGAAAACCAGCGAATTTTCTTTTTGGCTGTCCGTTTGCAAAGAAAACACTGCGTTTTCGTAACTTCCTTATCCATCATTGCTTCTTCCTTCGAAGAAAATTCTCTGGATATAAATTTAGAATAATCCTTAAATACCGTATAAATTTCACTATCCTTATTTTTAGGATTTTGATAACAATCAATAGAATAATTTCTTTTCATGAAATTTTCCGGTATTTTTTCAATATTTCTGCTGTATAATGCGCATCATTTAATGCTGATGAAAAGTATCTCCTTTATCCATCTTCAAAAAGTCAATGGCATACTCTAAGGAACGAGTTGTTTTTTCATTCTCGTAAATCAATCCAAATAATTTTTGCACATCGTAGTAAAAAACAGGTCCTTTCAGCAAAAAAAGCATTCTGTAATATTTCAAATTCCGCTGCAATTCCACCAAATCCGCCGAACCCCATGTGCAAATTTTATGTCTGTCCCGCACCACTCCAGAAATTTCTTTACAGCAGCTTTAAAAGGAATACCTTCCTCCAATCTCTTAGAAGTAATTCCCAAAATTTCCTTCGTACGAAAATGCAGACGGTGGTAACTACAGGTTTTATAATCTCCTGAAAAGAATCCACTATATTTCTGTTCTCATCCAGCTTTACTGCACCAATTTCAATAATCTTATCTTTTAAAGCGGAAAATCCTGTGGTTTCTATATCAAATACCACATAAGGCGCATGTAAGCTCTGCCCTTTGCTGTTTTGCACAATTCCTTTTAAATCATCTACAAGGTAAGCTTCCACACCGTAAATCACCTTGAAATCTGCCTCTGGAGGAACGACGCTCCCCAAGAGTCAAAGCAGTGGTTCGCCTCAGGAAATGCCTGCACAACCCCGTGGTCGGTAATGGCGATAGCTTTATGTCCCCACTCGTAGGCACGTTTAATCAGCTTTTGCGTCGGATACCCCGTCCATATCGCTCATTTTTGTATGGCAGTGAAGCTCCACACGCTTCTCTGGATAATTATCAGAACGGCTGTTTTCAAAGCTGGCAATTTTCTTAATCCCCACAACAGAGCCTATGGTAAGCTCGCTGTCATATCGGTCAATAGTGGTAATTCCCTTCAGCTTTACAAACGCTTTTTCCTTAACGCCTTCTGTAATCTCCTCTACCTGATCGTTTCTGGCAAACATTTTTACGGTAATGGAGTCTGTAAAATCGGTAATAGAAAAGATAATAATCGTTTTTTCGTTTCGGATTTCTCTCTTTTCCAAGGACATAATCTTTCCTCTGACACAGACCTCTCCCATTTCTGTCTGCACGTTTTCCAATGGAATTACTTCGTCATCAAAGTCCCTTCCATACAGTACATCAGGATTGTCAGAGCGTTTTACACTGCGTTTAAAGTCAGAAAATCCACGTTTTGCAGGCGCTTCTTTCTTCTCCGTCTTTGTCTTTTCTTTTTCCTTTTGTTTTACAGGAGCTTTCTTCGGTTCTTCTTTTACCTCCTCAAGCTCCTCTTTTTCTTTTCCGAGAGAGGACATTTCTACAATATGAGCCGCTTCCTGTGCAATGCGGATATCGCTGTTTTTTCGGAATTTACTTTCCTTTATTTCCTCATATTCTGTCTCTACTTTTAAAGAAAACTCACATCTTTCACAGAAGATTTTTTCTATATACTGTACCAGTTCATCTTCCTTACTTTTCGCCAGCACTGTGGATTGTAAAAGTATGTGCATGGTATCTGTCTGCGGAAACGTAATTACAGCATTCCGGAACATATTAAAGACCAGAATGCTGTAATTTTAAGCTCCAGAGCCATGGACGATTGGTACGCCTCAAAGAATAACTGAGGGGTATACTGACTGGAAAGGGTAAACTTTTCCAGCACCTTTACCTCCATGCTCACCCCCGGAAAGCACTGCTGCGAAACTGCTCTTTCCAAGGTATAAATATACTTTTTATGTATCCATTGGCGGCTGCGGATATAAATTCGGATACGGTCCTTCTGCGGATTAACGGCAATCTTCGTAACCGCCACTTCCTTTAAAAGCGCACGAAGCTCCTCACCTACTTCCAGATTTCGAAACACATCCAGAAATTCTTTCTCCATGAAACAATGCCTCCATACTTATTTCCAGTTTTCAAGTTCTTCCCGAAGCACAGATAAAAGCTCTGCCTCAGGAACTTTTTTCACGATTTCTCCTTTTTTAATCAGAAGACCTTCTCCCTTACCTCCCGCAATGCCGATATCTGCTTCTTTTGCTTCTCCGGGACCATTTACTACACAGCCCATAACGGCAACCTTAATATCCAGAGGAAATTCCTGCACCATAGTTTCCACCTGATTTGCCAGTCCGATTAAATCAATCTTCGTTCTTCCGCAGGTTGGACAGGATACCACTTCAATTCCGCCTTTTTTGAGATTTAAGGTCTTTAAAATTCTCTTTGCTGATTTGATTTCCTCTACCGGGTCGCCGGTCAGGGACACACGAATAGTATCTCCAATTCCCTGATATAAGATAATCCCCAAACCTACGGCTGATTTAATATTTCCGGAATATAAAGTCCCTGCTCCGTAATGCTACATGCAGGGGATAATTGGTCTGTTCTGCCAGCAATTCATGTGCCTTTACACACATCATTACATCAGAGGATTTAATGCTGATTACAAGATTATCATACCCTAAATCTTCAATAATTATCACTTTATCAAGGGCACTTTCTACCAGTCCTTCAGCAGTGACACCGTGATATTTTTCCACCAGCTCTTTCTCCAAAGAACCACTGTTTACACCTACACGAATAGGAATATTTCTCTCTTTTGCAACGTCTACCACTGCTTTTATTTTGTCAATGCTGCCGATATTTCCCGGATTAATACGAATTTTATCCGCTCCGTTTTCCATAGCGGCAATGGCCATTTTATAGTCAAAATGAATGTCTGCCACCAGCGGAATGTGAATTCTTTTTTTAATCTCTTTTAATGCCTCTGCTGCCTCTAAGGTAGGCACGGTACATCTGACAATCTCACATCCTGCTGCCTCCAGCGCCAATATCTGCTGTACGGTTGCCTCTACATCTTCTGTTCTTGTATTGGTCATGGACTGTATTAAAATGGGATTTCCCCCACCGATTTTCTTATCCCCAATCTGCACAACCTTTGTATGCTCACGATACATAAAGACACCTCCAATTAATGATTAATCTGTAAAAGTTTCTGTTTCAATTCACCTTCCAGGCGATACATTTCTGCCTCTACTGCACGTCTCTTTTCTCTGCCTTCCCGCTGAATATTCATAACTTCATCAAAGGTGCTGATTAAGGACTCGTTTGTTTTCTGTAATGTTTCAATATCTACAATTCCTCTTTCAGACTCTTTTGCAGCTTCTATGGTAGCCATTTTTAAAGTCTGAGCATTCTTCTGTAAAAGAGCATTTGTCATATCTGTTACTTCTCTCTGCGCCTTTGCGGCCTCTGTGGAATGTGCCACGCCAAGAGCAATTACCATCTGACTTTTCCAAAGAGGAATGGTATTGACAATGGTAGACTGAATTTTTTCTGCCATTAACGTATCATTTCCCTGTACCAGACGGATTTGCGGCGCTGTCTGTACGGCAATCATACGTGTCAGCTCCAAATCATGGATTTTCTTTTCAAAACGTTCGCACAGAGAGTCCAAATCCTTTGCTGCCTGCGCATCCTCCGGAAGACCGCTTGCCTGTGCTTTTCCATAAGCTGAGGCAGCTCTGTGGAACGGATTTCTTCCAATTTCTTCTTTCCGGCCAAAATATACATAGACAGCTCTTTAAAATAATTTAAGTTTAATGCGTACATTTTATCCATAATTGCCGCATCCTTCATAAGCTGTATCTGATGTTTTTCCAAAGTTTCTACAATTTTATTTACATTTGCTTCTGCTTTGGAATATTTGTTCTTCATGCTTCCAGTTTATTTGCACCCTTTTTGAAAAGCCCATAATCCTTTGCGTTCTTCTTCCGCATCGAAATTCTTTAATTCTGTCACTACGTTTTCCAGCAAATCCCCTACTTCGCCTAAATCTTTGGTGCGCACCTTCTCAAGAGCATCCTCTGAAAAATCAGCCATTTTCTTCTGTGTTCCTGCTCCGTACTGCAAAATTGCCGCTGAATTTCGAATGTCAATCTGACGTGCAAAATCATCTACGATTTTTCTTTCTTCCTCAGATAAAATACTGTCGTCCATCTCAGGCTTTGCCGGTTCTTCTTTCTTCACCTCTGCCACAGGAGCCTGTTCCTGTAAAGGCTCAAAAGTAAGGGTAGGTGTTACTGTAAAATCTTTTAATTCATCACTCATAATTTAATTATCCTTTCCCTGAAAATTGTTCTTCTCTGTCAGTCCCTCCTGGGCAAACATGGTCTTTAAAACAGATATATCCGATGATACATCCCATGCGGTTTCTTTATAAAAGCTGTCCAGCAGATTTTCAAAAGCAACGTTAATGGTATCTAATGTATTTTCGATTTCCGATTTTGCTGTTTTAATATTTTCTCCCTGCATATCCTGCTTATCCAATTCCTCATAAGCATTCAAAAGCTTCATGGTAGTAGGAAGATAATAATCCATAAACTTATGTAAATCGTTGATAAGCTCCGGATGCTTTTCTACCCTCTGAAAAATTCTTCGGATTACATTTTCCAGATGATACATTTTATTGGAAATCTCCACTCCCGGAATAGCATCGTTGCTTCTTCTGATTTCTTCGATATAACGATTACCTTCCTCAATAACCTTTTGCACATCCTCAGAAAGCTGTGTTTTCGGTCTTCTTGCTTCTTCCGCTTTTCTTTCCTCCATGTTTCGTTCTGTCTCTAAATACTGCTCATAAGCATCGTCTGTCGCCATAAAACACACGCCGTTTTTATCCAGATGACCTTCCAAAAACATTCGTTTGTCAATCATTTTCTTTAAATCCTTACGTACAAACTTTTCTGATTTTCTGACGCTTTTTGCCAAATCCTTTACATTTGCATAAGGTTTTCCGTTTAAAGTTTTTACATAAGAACGAAATCTTTTAATTTTCTTTCGTAAACGGTTTCCGCAGATACCCATAATAGCGCTAAGTCCCATAGCCGGCAGGAAAATCATCATTACCGTACCGATTTTAGAAGCAATGCTTCCTATAAAAAGAGATAAAATCCCCAATATTCCCGCTGTTACGCCAAACATAATAGTAAGGGCAATTCCCAATGTTGTAAAAAGAAGTCCCAATGCCTTTGCTCCGTTTGTATTGACAAATAAGGCAAATTCTTCTCTGGCTTCCTTCATCCGTTCTCTCTGTGAAGGGTTGCGATAGCCTCCAAAAGGTTTATAGCTATACTTGTTGCTGTAAGCATTTCCCGCTCTTTTCATACTCTGCGCAACATTTCCGAGAGCGCTGTCAAGCGTCGCACCTAAATCTCTGTTTAATGCGCTGAAATCTCCGCTGTTAATTGCATGCTGCACAATATCCTTCACATCTCGCCCCAGATTATTCCAATCATTCACCGGCATGTCATTCACTCCTATTCTAACAGTCCAATTTTACCAACCCGTGATTACTGTTTCCTTAAATTATATATGAAAGATTGCAAAAAAGCAACGGAACATCTCTTGCAATTCACACGTTAAGTTTTATAATGTTAAAAAATTACATAAAAGCTGTTTTCGCTCAGCTATGCAGCAGAATGGAGGATGAAAATGGATAAAAAGAATATTGATTGGAAAAATCTTGGATTTGGTTATATGCAGACAGACTACCGTTATGTATCCAATTTCAAAGAGGGGAAATGGGACGAAGGCACTTTGACAACAGATGCCAATGTAGTTATTAATGAATGTGCAGGTGTGCTGCAATATGCACAAACTGTCTTTGAAGGATTAAAAGCATATACCACAAAGGATGGAAAGATAGTAACCTTCCGCCCTGACTTAAATGCCCAGCGTATGGTGGACTCAGCAAACCGACTGGAAATGCCGCCATTTCCTGCTGAAAGATTTCTCGATGCAGTGGCTAAAACAGTAAAAGCAAATTCTGCTTTTGTTCCTCCTTATGGTTCCGGTGCTTCTCTGTATATCCGACCATATATGTTTGGAGCAAATCCTGTTATCGGCGTAAAACCAGCAGATGAATATCAGTTCCGTGTATTTACCACACCGGTAGGCCCCTACTTTAAAGGTGGTGTAAAGCCACTCACTTTAAGAGTCAGCGATTTTGACAGAGCTGCTCCTTGTGGAACAGGACACATTAAAGCAGGACTGAACTATGCCATGAGTATGCATGCTATTGTAGATGCACATAAAGAAGGTTATGATGAAAACCTATACTTAGATGCAGCAACAAGAACAAAAGTAGAAGAAACAGGAGGAGCAAACTTTATCTTTATCACAAAGGATAAAAAAGTAGTCACACCGAAATCCAACAGTATTCTTCCTTCTATTACACGCCGTTCCCTTTTACAGGTTGCAAAAGATTATCTGGGACTGGAAGCAGAAGAAAGAGAAGTTTATCTGGATGAGCTTCAGGACTTTGCAGAGTGCGGTCTTTGCGGAACTGCCGCTGTAATCTCTCCAGTAGGCAAAATCGTAGACCACGGAAAAGAAATCTGTTTCCCAAGCGGCATGGAAGCCATGGGCGAAGTGACAAAACAGTTATACAATACCCTTACAGGAATTCAGATGGGAACTATTGAAGCTCCGAAGGACTGGATTTATGTAATAGAATAATAAAACACCGACAATCTTTCAGACATTTTACTGTCCGTAGATTGTCGGTATTTTTATGCTCCCAATATCATTTTTATACAGTAAATACCATTTTATTTTCATTTGAAAACTCTTCTGCATACTGCAGTCCCATAACATGAAACTCTTTTATTTTTCAATATCTTCTATCTGATTTTCCGCCATATAACGAACCATCTCGCCTCTCGCCATCTTTGAAAAAGTCCCTTTCTGCTTTACCTTTCCATTATGAACTTCTCCAAATTCTACCGTAATGAAGCGCTCCTTTGGCAAAATATATTTGGAAATGCTTTGAGAGTATTCTTTAGATGCCAGATTAATGACAATTCCGTCGTCCTTTATTACTTCTTGATACAACTTATCTCCCCAGAACTCATATAAATCTTTGCACCCTTCTGTTTCCAGCTTGGTTCCCATTTCCAAACGATAAGGTGTCACTCCGTCAAAAGGCTTTAACACCCCGTAAAATCCCGATAAAATACACAAATGCTCCTGAATATAGGTCAGCTCTTTTTCTGTGAAAACCTGTGGCGCTATGTGCTGATACTGCAAGCCTCGTAGGACAGGATTGCCGGTGTAAGACCTGTCTTCAAATTCATATCACGAAAACGCTCTGCGTTTAGTCTTGCGATTTTGTCATTGCATTTCCACAATGCTTTCTGCTCCTCGTAAGTATATCCCCTGATTTTCTCACATAAGCTTTCTGCCTCCGGTAAAAACTTTGGCAGCCCCTGTATCGGCAGACAGTCTGTATCTACATTCATTTTCTTTGCCGGTGAAATAATAATCTTCATAAATAATCCTATAATTCCTCTAACATCTGTGCAGGATTATCTGCTGCTTTTACTTTTCCGAAAGCTTTTACGATTATTCCCTGCTCGTCAATTAAATAGGTGGTGCGAACCACACCCATAGTCTTCTTTCCGTAATTATTTTTCTCTTTCCATACATCATAAGCCTGAATACAGGATAATTCCGTATCAGATAACAATGTAAAAGGAAGCTCATACTTTTCCTCAAATTTTTTATGTGAAGCAACACTGTCCTTGCTTACCCCTAAAACCACAGCGTTTTTTTCTAAGAACTGAGGATATCGCTCGGCAAAACCACAAGCCTGCGTTGTACAGCCTGCGGTATTGTCTCTTGGATAAAAATATAAAATTACTTTTTTTCCTTTATATTCTTCCAGACTATGAATTTCTCCGTTCTGGTCCGGCAATGAAAAATCCGCGCCTTTGTACCGATTTCTAACATATTATTTTCTCCTATGCCTATTCTATTTTTCTCTATAATTTAATAAACTGCTCTACATTTACAATAAATACCGTTGCACCGCCTACTTCAATGGTTACCGGCGGAGCTGCATATCCCATAACAGGACCTTTTGTGCCGGCAGAATAAGCAGGGTTCATCATGACCTCCTGACGTCTGGAACATTCTTCTTTAATAATCTGAAGTACCGTATCTACCTGTTCATCCTCTGTACCAATCATCAATGTGGCGTTTCCTTTACGTAAAAATCCACCTGTACTGGAAAGCTTTGTCACACTGATTTTCTCTTTATTTAATCGCTCTATTACAAATCCCTCATCTTCTTTTCGTACAATCGCAAAAATCATTTTCATAAAGCAACTACCTCCTTAGCATTGAGTCTTTTTGTGCACCTATTGTACCACAGTTTTTTAAATATTTCCACATTTACTGAAATTGAAACAGATTTAATCCTACTTCTTTCTCAAATCGTCTGTCTACTCTTCCGTCAATTAACGTAATAATCATTTCACACGTTGCACTGATAATTGCCCTGTTTAAATGCCCTCCGAACACTTGTCCTTTTTCATTTCCTGCACTCATATGAAGATGGCAGTAAAATTCATCATTCATGGTGTTAATGGTTCCTGTCAAAGAAACTATTTCAAAGCTTCCTTTAAATTCATTTGCATGGTATTCTTTTGCCTCTGTGTCAAACACGCCCACTGTAAATTCACTGACAGCTCCCAATGCACTGATATCTGCCAATTTAATCTTTTCTTTTTCTGCTACCTCACGGACTTTTTCTAAAATTTCCTCTCCTTTATCCATTCGCACAATGATTTTATTTTGAAATTTTCTGTATTCCATAAGCACAACCTCCTGTTTTTGTTATTGATGATTATACCATTCGCAAGGTTATCCGTCATGCTCTTTTTCTGTTTTCCCCTTGTATTTCTGTATGGGCTGTCTTATACTAAATTTAAGACAAGCAAGGTGGTGATTTATTGGAGGTCGGAACAACGTTATCCAAAACACTTCATACAGCCAGAAGCCATGCTGATTATGACGCCGCTTGCAAGCGTCTTCTTTCAGAAAAGGTTATTCTTGCATGGATTATGAAGAATTGTCTAAAAGAATACCGAAATTGCAGTATTCAAGAAATTATGGACAATTACATCGAGGGTGAACCTCAGATTGCAAAGGTTCCCGTTACACCAGCTGAAACGAATACCGTTACCAACTCCATGATTAAAGGTCTAAGCACAGAAGATAAAACCATTACCGAAGGTACTGTTACATACGACATACGATTTCTGGCGACAGCGCCGAAATCTAAGGATTTTATCCGTTTAATTCTCAACATAGAAGCACAAAAAGTTTAATAGAGAAAAAGTAGGACACTTTCTAAAAAGTGTCCTACTTTTTATTTTTAAGAAATAAAAAAAGCGCGAGACGGGACTCGAACCCGCGGCCTCGACCTTGGCAAGGTCGCGCTCCACCAACTGAGCCACTCGCGCATATCGTGTTGAAATATCTCTCAAGCACGAAATATAATATACTATATGTTCCTCAATATGTCAACACTTTTTTTGAATTTTTTTATTTTTCTCAAGTACGCAAAATTGCACTGAGCACATACTGGTTATTTGGGAAGTTCTTGTGGGTAATATCTTCTAACCGAATTAAATCCACATCCAGCCAAAGCTCCTCTGCTACTACCATTAAATGAGAAAACATCACACCGAAATTCATCTCCTCGTATTTTCCCAGATGATTTAAATTATGCTTCTTAGCAAACACATGAATACGATTGTCATACACCACAAACCGCCACGGCTGACTGTTATAGCTGGAAGGCGCAAGTCGTGCTGCCTCCAATAGCTGTTTCATCCACTGTCTCGGCACTTCCTTATATACGCAAAGCTCTTTTAAATCCATGCGCTTTGCATCCACCGGTTTTCTGGTATAGCTGCCCTTGCTTTTTCCAAATGCCATGGTAATCATAAATTTTAAATCACCCTTATGAGGATTTCCAAATTTAGGCTTTACGCTTCCTAAAAAGCATGTTCCATAGCCTTTTGTGCACATAAACAAAGCAAGCTGCTCCATAATATATCCTGCATTCATCTGTGCCAAATCTTTTTCCTCTGAGTAAAATGCAATATAATAGGGCGCTTTTACTCCCAGCAAGTGCATTCTTTTATTTTGTCCTTTTGTATTGTCAATAATAGAAATCTCTGTACGGAGTACCGGGATTTAATCCTTCAATCTGTGTATAAAACTCCTGTATCTCTTGCAATATTTCAGGAGATATTACTTCCATCTCATAATTTCGTACAGATTTTCTTAAAAAAATAGCTTCGTATAAATTCATATTCTCACCTTTAATCTCTATGTAACAATATTGTAACATATAAATTTTGAAATGCAATGATTATTTTCTAAAATTTCTATTGACAAATTCTTACAGACTTTGTATTATTGCACTAATCAAATAATACAGTAATACAATTTATCAAACTTACAGGAGGTGTTACAGATGTCTTGGAACTTAAATCCTGAGTATCCTATTTACACTCAGATTATGGAGCACATTACTTCTGATATTATATCAGGAGCTTATACTCCCGGTTCAAAACTCCCCTCTGTTCGAGAATTGGCGCAGACTGCCGGTGTAAATCCAAATACCATGCAGAAAGCCCTTTCTGAACTGGAGCACACAGGACTTTTATACAGTCAAAGAACCAGCGGTCGATTTGTTACGGAGGATTTAGCTATGATTGAACAAGTAAAAACACAAATTGCATCCCAGCAAGTAAAAGAGTTCCTTCTGAAAATGGAACATCTGGGATATAGCAAACAAACCATTATCCAGCTTATTGAAAAAATTTAGATTAAGGAGGACAAATGATGAACCCTATTTTAGAATGTCGCAATCTTACAAAATGCTACGACAATAAAATTGCCCTGAACAAAATAAATCTTTCCTTGGAACGCGGAAAAATCATCGGACTTTTAGGGCCAAACGGAAGCGGGAAAACCACGCTGATTAAACTGTTAAACGGACTTCTTGTTCCCACAGAAGGCTCTATTTTCGTAGACGGACATGCTCCCGGAACAGAAACAAAAAAAATCGTTTCCTATCTCCCTGAGCGAACGTATCTCTCCATGCACATGAGAGTTTCTGAAATCATAAACTACTTTTCTGATTTTTACAGTGATTTTGACAGAAGCCGTGCTTACGACATGCTAAAACACTTAAATATCAACCCTTCTGATCGTTTACGCACTATGTCAAAGGGGACAAAAGAAAAAATCCAGCTTATTCTCGTTATGAGCCGCAGAGCAAGTCTCTATTGTCTGGACGAACCTATTGCCGGTGTGGACCCAGCTGCCAGAGATTATATTCTTTCTACTATACTGAATAATTATGATGAAAATGCAACCATTCTTATTTCTACGCATTTAATTTCAGATGTAGAAATATTTTAGATGACGTAGTATTTATCCAAAATGGTCAATCCGTCTGTGTGACAGTGTAGATAATATTCGTTTTCATCAGGGAAAATCTGTAGACTCTTTATTTAGGGAGGTATTCAAATGTTAAAAAAACTATATAAATACGATTTAAAATCTGTCTCCTTACTGCTTCTGATTTTACATGCCGTGCTGATTGTTTATAGTCTGGTAGGACACATCGGATTTTTTTCCTAAAAGGCGGTGAGTCTTTCCATACCTTTGAGGTTTCTAATCTTTGGGGTATTGCAATTGGTTTTTATGTTCTGGGCTTTGCGTTATTTATTTTTGCCATTGTTATTGCAACAATTGTATATTTAGCTGTCCGTATCCAGAAAAATCTATTTTCTGACGAAGGTTATTTAACACACACTCTGCCTGTAAAACCAAGTCAGCTTCTTTGGTCAAAGGTTTTTGTTATCTGGACATGGAGCGTAATTGATTTTATCTGTGTTGTGATTTCCGTCTTTACTTTAATTACTTATAAAGATACCTTACCGGAAATTTTAAAAGGCGCTTCTACCTTCTTCGGAACTTTGTTTGGAAGCTTCGGCTTTACAAACTGGTTGGAAGAAGTTATTACCCTTTTAGCAGGATTATCACAGTATTTTGGTTTTTATCCTTTGCTGCTTTTATTTGCCATGTGTTTGGGAAATCTCTTTAAAAGTCATAAAATCATGGGAACTCTTCTCTCTTTCTTTGGCTTAAACATTGTTCTGAGTTTTCTGAGCACCATGATAACTTTTATTATCCCCGGATTAAGCCCGTTTATGCAGGCAAATCTCACACAGGATAATCTCTCTGTTTACAGCGGCAGACTGATGATTTTCACCCTTGTATGGAATATCCTCTTTTCCGCCATTTTCTTTGTGGGAAGCCGATATATTCTTACAAAGAAATTAAATCTGGATTAAATGTGAATATTCCAATTTACTACAAGAAGAAGGAACTGTGGCATCAGACAATAATTTATCTTATGCCTCAGTTCCCTATTTTTCGCTTTCTTTTACTTCTTTTTCTACTTCTTTTATTTGTGCCTTTACATCTTGTTTAAATTTTTCCCATTGCTTTGGATTTTCCACATAGTATTTCGGACATATCTTACCTGTCACATCATAGTGGCGGATTACATCATCTTCTGTAAGATTAAACCGATAACAAAGCCAGCCTGTCAAACGAACAAGGGACAGATACGTAGCATCGGTAAACTCCCCTGTTTCATCTACATGACAGCACTCAATAGACAGGGTATCGTCATTTCTGGAATTTGAAGCATAAGCTATCTCTGTACTTGGAACGCACTGAACAATCTCCCCGTCAATGCCCACGACAAAGTGGCTGCTGACTTTTGTTTCATGGCTCTCCTTTAATCCGTCAAAATAATCTCTGTTATTCTTCGCCGTACTTCCCGGATTTGCCGTATAATGTACAACAATTCCCTTTATCTTTTCCAGCAGTGTCCCCGGTCTGGAATATTCGTTTGGCTCTATTAAGTCCACGTCAAAAGGCGGCGCTCCTACAAACGACTCGTTTCTGGCTTTTAAAAGTCTGTGTTCTTCTACTTTATTTTTCACTTTATTTACAAGAAAAAAGAGCAGCAGAACGGTAAGAACAGAACACAAAAACAGAAAAATTCTGCGCCTGCGCTGTCTTATCCTTTTCTTCCTGCGCTGCTGCCTTCTGCTTTCAAAATCTAAAACTTCCTCATCTCTTTTTCGTAACATCATCCTATGTACACTCCCGATTGAAACTTACTCCTCAAGCTGCTGCTTTCATTGTGCACATAGTCTTTACAACTGTCAAGTGATTTCCCTATAATTTAGTTTTATTTAATTTTCCTTCTCAATTTGATTTAATCGGCTATTCAGCTCTAAAAGCTGTTCCTTTGTCATTTTCTCGCCAATGGCTCCCATGGTATTTAGCATTCTAAGCACAGTAAAACTGCCCAGCATTTGCATCATTCCCTGCGGTTCTGTTTTCTTATTCAAAAACTTTCCTAAAATCCCCTCAAACAACGCTTTACCTTGCGGGGCTTTTATAATTTCGGACACCTTATCGTTCAGCGAATAATATCCCGGAATTTCTTCAATGTCAAACCAGTTCAATACAGCGCCTTTTTCATTTAAGCGATATGCCTCATGAAACTTCTCTGTCTTGCGAATAAAACTTCGGTCTTTACATGCTCCTGCTTTTGCAGTAATAACGGTTTCTCCCTTATTCGGAACAGTAAAATAAAAGAAATGCTCATCACTGACCTGCTTTTCATATTCCTGTCCGTTTAAGTACAGAGTCACCTCCGGAAAATTTGAATATACGGTTATCTTAGTCCTCTCCTCCGCTCTGTTTACATAGCGCTTTCCGCAAATATGCACGAAGGGCTCGTGAGAAAGCCATGCCTTATACGCATAAAAAGCATCTTTTTTATATTTTCTGTCAAAGGTAACAAGTCCCTTATGGTTTTGCCCGTTTTCGCCACCTTCATTTCTGGCATCTGCTCCGAAATCAAACATATTCCACACATGAGTTGCCCATAAATAAGGTCTTGTAAAAAGCTGTCTAATCAATTCTTCGTGATAATATGCCTGATATTCTTCCGTATAATCTCCCTGCTGCGGTTCTGAAGTATGCCAGTTTAATGCCTCGCAGCCATACTCACTGACACCAATGGGGATTTGAGGAAATTCCTTATGGAAGTTATCCAGCCAAGGGCCGTTCATAGATACGTCTCCTCCGTACCAGCCGAAATAGTGGTTATAAGAAACTACATCCGGAATTTGAATATAAGGATGATGAATGTCACACATAGATACTACCGCCATTGTTGTCAGTCTTGTACTGTCCATTTCATGGCACAAATCATTTAAAATTTTATGATTTTCCAGTAAATCTTCCTCATCTGCAGCCTGCATGGTAATTTCGTTGGAAAGTCCCCATACCACAATAGAAGGATGATGATAATTCTGTATTATCAGTTCTTTCATCTGGGAAACGGTATTTTCCCTCGCATTTGGTAAATGAGCAGATATATAGGGAATTTCTGCCCACACTACCATACCACTTTCATCACATAAATCATAGAAATATTGGTCGTGCTGGTAATGCGCCAGTCGTATGGTTGTTGCTCCCAGCTCACAGATTAAATCCATGTCTTCTCTATGATGCTTTGGCAAAAGTGCATTTCCAATCCCCCTTCTGTCCTGATGCCTTGATACGCCCCTTAGGGGATAGCTTTCTCCGTTTAGCAAAAAGCCCTTTTCAGGATGAATTTCAAAACTGCGGCAGCCAAATCTGGTATACACATTGTCCAAAATCTTACCGTTCTCTGTCAGCTCAACCTCTGCATAATAAAGATAAGGGTCTTTTCGTCCGTTCCAACGATGAACATTATTTATTTTCATCTGAATTTTTCTGTCTGCTGCGGAGCAGCTCTTTTCTGCAACAATCTTCCCCTGCCTGTCACGAATTTTATAAACAAGGTTTTGTCCCTCCTTTTTTTCTGTAATCCATGTCTCTATGGTAATCTCTGCATCATTCCCTTGAAGGACAGGCGTTACCTGAAGTCCCTCTCCCCCGCAGTATTCCAAATCAAAATGAGAAGCTGAAACTCCTATAATATTCACATCACGGTACAGACCGCCGTAAAAGGTAAAATCAGCCATTTGAGGATAAACGCTGTCATTTTGGCTGTTATCCACGGTAATTACCAAAAGACTCTCTTCCTTTAGCTCCTTGGTGATATCTACACGCCATGTAGAATATCCTCCGTCATGATGCGCCAGTTTTCTTCCGTCCACATATATATCGGCAGAAGAATTTGCTCCCCGAATTTCCAGAAAATATTTATCTGCCTTTGGAAGTTCTGCTCTCTTAATCATCTTGGCATAATATCCCGTCCCACGATAATAGTCGTTGTTCCCGTCCTGTCCGTCTATATTATTCCATGTATGGGGCAAATGTACCCAGCACCACCTTTTTGGCATTTCTTTCGGAATTTCATCTGTATCTTTTGTAAACGCCCATTTTCATTGATATTGATTACCTGTCTCATCCTGCACTCTCCTGTTCTCTTCTTAATTTCAATGCCGTTATATTCTCCTCCACCCGCTTTTTGTTCAATGGATAAAGAAACAGCAGGCTAAGGGCGACTCCCAGATAAAGAATTCCGGGAAGCAATGTTGCGATATTATAAATTCCGTCCAAAACCTCCTGCGTCTGTATGGTCTTCGCTGAATTAAATCCGATTATTCCCAGCGCATAACCGCCCAAGCCTCCGGCAAATGCCTGTCCGATTTTTCTTGCAAAAGAATAAGCCGCATAAATCGTACCATCTCTCTTTTTCCTGTCCGCACTTCCTGATCATCAATCACATCTGTAATAAACGCCCATAAAATCAAGTTAAAAATTCCAAATCCCAAAAATCCCAGAATGTTAATGCCAATATAAAGGGCTGCTGATTTTGTGTGAAGAAAAAATAGCAGGAAACAGGAAATTGCACTGCACAGACAACCGAAAATTCCGATTTCCTTTTTTCCGAACCTTTTGGAAACAGGTACTGCAAAAGGCGCTAAAGCAAGAGAAGGCAGAACGCCTGCCAAAGTCATGACAGAAAGCGCTTCTTTGTTTTTAAAATAATCAATAAAAAGATATTGGTTGATCGACTGTGTCATAATCTGTGCTACCAATAAAAGCAGCGCAGCCAGAATAATCCCCAGAAGCGCCCTGTTAGAAAGAAGGTCTTTTGCCGTCTGTCCAAAACCTGCTTTTTCCTGTGTTTCCTTTGTCTGCACTTTTACACGTTCCGTGGTCATGAAATAACACAACAGGTAACAAATAATTGCAGCAACGGAAAATACTCCTGCAACAAGGGTAAAGCGTTTCTCATTTACTACCTGATTTCCCACTGCATCTGTGGTATATACCAGCAGAGGCGCTCCCACGCCCACAATTAACTGCGCCAGCACAGCGCCTACACTTCGAAAAGTGGAAAGAGCTGCTCTGTCATCTGCATCAGGACTTAATACCGATGCCATAGAACCATAAGGGATATTGATGGCTGTATAAAAGATACTTCCCCATAAAATATAAGTTACAAACATGTACAAGATTTTCAGCCCTTGGGGAGCAGCCTTCATTCCTCCCTGATACATTAAAAAACTGGCGAGAGCTACCGGACCGCACATTCTTAAAATCCACGGACGAAATCTGCCGTTTTTAGAGGTCTTCCCTTTATCTACAATCCTTCCCATAGTAATATCCGTAAAAGCATCCACACATCTGGCAACTAAAAATAACGTGCCTACCATACCGGCGCTGATACCCAGCACTTTTGTATAAAACACCATTAAAAACACACTGGCAAAAAGAAAGGTAAAATCATTTCCGAAATCACCGAACATATAACCGATTTTATCTTTCATTCCAAATGCACTGTTTTCTGTTCGTTCCATTCTTCTGCTCCTTATTTTATTTAGTATCTTAAAAGTAATATAGCCTGAACTTACAACTTTCATACATTGTAAGTTCAGGCTATATTATTTTTATACTTTTCTATTCAATATCTATTTTCAAATCTTTATAAAAATATTCGTTATCTCTTTCTCCGATTTCCCGCATCACCCTGCATGGATTTCCCACAGCGACTACATTGGCAGGAATGTCTTTTGTCACAATGCTTCCTGCTCCGATAACAGAATTTTCTCCGATAGTGACTCCCGGTAAAATAATTGCACCTGCTCCAATCCACACATTATTTTCAATATGAACCGGACGATTAAACTGTATGCCTCTGCGTCTTAAATCCGGCTTTATGGGATGCGCCGCAGTAACAATGGTAACATTGGGACCAATCATTACATAGTCACCAATGAAAACGTCCCCATCATCCACTACGGTCAAATTAAAATTCGCATACACGTTTTTGCCCATGGAAATATGATGTCCGCTCCAATTTGCGTAAAAAGGCGGCTGAATATAACAATTATCTCCGCATTTGGCAAACATCTTTTTCATCAGCTCTTCCCTTTTTTCACTTCACCGGAGGGCACTTCATTAAATTCTTTTAATTCATCCAAATATGGAAACTGCTCTGCTAAAATCTCTTCATCTCCTGGGTCATATAAAATCCCTTTATCCATGCGTTCTCTCTCTGTCATAAGTTTCTTCTCCTCTCTTACTTTTCTATTTCTTTTACTGCTTCTACTGCCTTTTGAAGCTGTGTATCCTCTTCATAAGTAAGCACTGTCTTCTTTTGTAATTCTTCTGCCAGTTCTGCTTCGATGTCCGGCTGAATTCCCGTGCCGTGAATACATCTTCCCTTTGGCGTATAATATTTTGCTGTGGTAGTCTTTACTGCGCTTCCGTCTGTAAGAGGAATAAGACTTTGCACAATTCCCTTTCCGAGGTTGTGTTCCCACAATCGTTCCCACACCATAATCCTGTATTGCTCCTGCAAAAATTTCTGATGCACTGGCGCTGTTTCCGTTTACAAGGACTGCCAGAGGAATATCCAGCTCACTTTTTCCGTCTGAATGAACTTCTTCTCTCTTGCCGTCTTTGTCCTCTGTATATACAATCAAGCCTTCCGGTAAGATATCATTTAAAATATTGCATACCGATGTTAAAAGTCCCCCCGGATTATTTCTTACGTCTACAATAAGACGTTCCATTCCCTGATTTTTTAAATCTTCAAAGGCTTCCAGATACTGGCTTTCCGTCTGCTCTGTAAATTCATACAACAGAATATAGCCTACATTGTCCTCCAGCATCTTATGCTCCACAACGGGAATATTTACTTCCTCCAAAGGAACGTCAAATTCCAGATAATCATTTTCTCCTTCTCTTGCCACTGTCAAATGTGCAACTTCGCCTTCTGAGGTCTTCACTTTTTCCACCACTTCTGAAAGCTCCATACCTGCAATGTCTTCATTGTTTACCTTGAGCAAAATATCATCCGGCAAAAGTCCTGCCTTTGCCCCCGGAGCTCCCTCATAACATCTCACCAGCTTTACCATACCTGTTTCCATGTCCATCTGCATCACAACGCCAATTCCTTTATACAGACCTGTTGTCTCTGTATTTAATTCCTCATATTCCTCTTTTGTATAATATGCGGAATAAGGGTCTCCAAGACTTGCCATCATTCCCTTATACATACCGGTTTCCATAAAGTCTTTGTCAATCTCACCGGTAAATTCATCATCAATAATTTTTTCCAGTACCTTTGCTTTTTCCACAAAATCCTGATTTACAGCTTTGTCTTCTGCACTTTTTTCCTGTGCATAATCATAAATTTTTAATCCTGCACCACCTACAACAAGTGTCAGTACAATTCCTAAAAGAAAACCTTTTATAAACTTTTTTCTTTCCATTTTTCTGCTCCTTAAAATGCCAATTTGGATAAATAGATTGCGTAACAGAGCAATTTCCTATGAAATGAAGAAAGAGGACTGCATTTACAGCCCCCTTTATCTTATAAATAATTCATAGGATTTACATATACTCCATTTTCATAACACCGAAATGAAGATGCGGTCCTGTTGAATATCCTGTTGAACCTACTGCTGCAATCTGCTGACCGGCGCTTACCTTCTGTCCGACCTTTACATAACGTGCAGATGCGTGCATATAGACTGTATAAAAACCATTTCCGTGGTCTATGGTTACATAGTTTCCTGCTGACTCTGAATATGTAGAAACCGTTACCGTACCTGCTGCTGCGGCTACAATGGGAGAACCGCTACTTGCTCCGATATCAATTCCTTTATGGTTGCTGGAAGCTCCCGCAGTAGGTGAATTTCTGTCTCCAAAAGGACTGGTTACATTATGAGAAGACGGACAAGGCCATGTAAACTGTGGAGAACCACTGTTCTCAGACTGACTGTTATCCGGTTTTTCCTCCGGCTTTGTCTCCGGCTGTGTATTCGGTTTCTCTTCCGGCTTTACTTCCGGTTTTGACTCTGGCTGCTCTGTCTTATTTGCATCAGAATTTGTGCTTTCATTGGAAGGAGAAGAGCTTTCCTGTCCTCCTGCGCTTTGCACTTCCTCTTTCATCTGCTTCAAAATCTCATTCTGAATTGCCAGTTCACCTTCTAAGTCAGACTGTTCCATTACCGCAGCGTCAATACCCGCTTCAAACTTTGTAATTTCTTCCTGCTTTTTACTAATAGAAGTTTCAATATTACTCTTTTCTTCCTCAGCAGATTGTTTGTATTCTTCTAAGTCTGACTTTTCTTTCTTTAAATCCTTTTCCAGATTTTCGATTTTCTTACAGGTCTTTTTATATTTTTCTAATTGTTTTCGGTCATAAGAAGTAAGCTGTCTGAAATTTTCTGTTCGGCTCAATGCCTCTGCAAAATCATCTGCTCCCAGAATAACAGAAATCATTGAAATATTTCCTGCCTCATAAAGATATTGTATTCTCTTTTTCATATCTTCATACTGGATTGCTTCTTTTTCTTTTGCTTTTTCCAGCTCTGCACTGTTTTTTTCGATTTCAGCATTCTTATCTTCAATCTGTCCTGTTAAAGTATCCAGATTTTCCTGTGCTTTGGCATACTTTTCATCTAATTTCTTAATAGCGGACAGCACATTGTCCTTCTGCTGCTGCAAAGAGCTTACCTGCTGTTCTTTATCTTCTATCTGACTTTCCAGCTCTGTCTTCTTCTTGTTTACTTCCGTCTCATTTGCTGCCGATACGGAAAGTACATTAGAAATTGCCAGACAGCTTGCCAGCAGCATTGCAGTTTTCTTGTTCTTTAATTTCATGCGGCTCTCCCTGTCTTATACCTTTAAGTGCTTTCTAAGGGAAACAATACTTCCGATTAAACCGATACCAATACCCAGTCCTACTCCGACCGGCAGTAAGAAACGGAATACTTCCCAAACATCCAGAAATTGAAGAAATCCACCCAGAATATTAAATCTGGTAATCACATATTCTACTGCTTTTTCATAAATCATGTATAAAATACCCATTGGAAGCGCCGCACCGATAGTACCTAAGAGAATACCTTCAATAATAAACGGTACTCTGACAAAGAAATCCGTAGCGCCAATAAGTTTCATAATACCGATTTCTTCCTGACGAATAGAAATACCCATCGTAATAGTATTGTTAATAAGGAAAAATGCCACTGCCAGAAGAATTAAAATAATAACAATCGATACATATCCAACCAGTTTATTAAAGGTTGACAGCATATCTGCCGCTTCTTTTGACTGTTTTACTTCTCGAACGCCTTCCAGACCTTCAATATGTTTTACAAGGTCTGCCTGACTTTCTACTTCTTTCAGATATACATCAAAGCGTGCGGAGTTTGCCAGCGGATTATCCTGATCCTTAAATCCCTCTGCCATATCTTCATCTCCGCCTAAGTATACTTCGCTGAATTCATCCCAAGCTACGTCTGCGGAAATATACTTCACATCCGCCACCTCCGGCTGCTTCTCGATATCTGCTCCGATTTGGTCAATTTCTTCCTGTTTGATGCCTTTATCAAAGTAAACGACAACGCTACGCCTTCCTCCGCAGTATCTACAATATAGCGGAAGTTCATAATAATGGAAAGGAACAAACCGAATAAAAAGATACATGCTGACATAGTTGCAATGGATGCCAGAGAAAATCGCAGATTTCTCCAAATGTTTTTAAATCCCTGTTTTAATACATAAGCAATCGTACTAATTCTCATTCAGATATTCACCTTCTTGTTCATCACTTACAATGACGCCTTTCTTCATGGTAATTACACGCTTTTTAAACGCATTTACGATTTCTCTGTTATGTGTAACCACCAGAACCGTTGTGCCTCTTTCGTTGATTTCCTCTAAGAGCTTCATAATTTCAAAGGAGTTCTTAGGATCTAAGTTTCCTGTGGCTCATCTGCCAGCAGGATACTCGGTCTATTTACCAACGCTCTTGCAAGGGCAACTCTCTGCTGTTCTCCACCGGAGAGCTGGTCAGGCTTTGATTTATACTTTTCTGCTAATCCTACCAATGTGAGCATTTCCGGTACTCGTTTTTTAATAATACGAGTCGGGCGCTGAATAACACGCTGAGCAAACGCTACGTTTTCATATACATTTCTATCCTTTAAAAGACGGAAATCCTGAAATACAACACCAATTCCCCTGCGGTATTTCGCTACTTTTCTGCGTTTCAGTTTATTGAGAACCTGTCCGTTTACTGTAATTGTTCCGCTTGTAGGATCCAGTTCCTTTAACAGCAGTTTGATAAGAGTTGATTTTCCGGAACCGCTGTTTCCTACGATAAATACGAATTCACCCTTATCCACGTGAAGTGTCATGTTGTCAATGGCCGGCTGGCCCTTGCTGTATGATTTACTCACGTTTTTTAAATCAATCATAATAACCTCCTGTTTTTCTGTTCCTTAGTAATCAAGTGTTTCCATGTACTTCATATACTTTACTACCATCAATGCAATTTTAAAGGTAATTGCATCTTCAAAAACTCTCAGGTCAAGTCCTGTGCTTTTCTGAAGCTTATCCAGACGATATACCAGCGTATTTCTGTGAATGTAAAGCTGTCTGGAGGTTTCTGAAACATTCAAGCTGTTTTCAAAGAATTTGTTAATTGTAGTAAGCGTCTCCTCATCAAAATCATCGGGAGAATGTGTATCAAAAATTTCCCGAATAAACATTTTGCAAAGAGGGATAGGAAGCTGATAAATAAGTCTTCCAATTCCCAGAGAACTGTACGCAATTACATCTCTCTCCCCAAAGAAAATCTTGCCTACATCAAGAGCCATCTTTGCTTCCTTATAAGAGCGTGAAACCTCTTTCAATTCTTTTACAATGGTTCCATAAGCAATATGTGTTGTACCGTCTTTCTCCACGCCCAGAGCAGCCAGAATATTGTTGGCTGTCTTTTCCAACTGGGGATATCCGTCAGACGGAGCTAATTCCTTGACAATAATAATATTTTTCTCGTCTACCGCTGTGACAAAATCTCCGGGTTTTCCTCCCAGAAGATTTTTGATATTTTCCAGAGAACCGTAGTCCTTGTCCTGACTGCTCTCCAGTATATATACAACCCTGCGTACATCTACCTCAATGTGAAGCTTTTTTGCACGATTATGGATATCTACCAAAAGCAGATTGTCCAACAAAAGATTTTTAATAAAGTTATCCTTATTAAATCTCTCCTTATATGCGGTAAGCAAGCCCTGAATTTGGAATACAACCAGCTTTCCCAATGTATAAACATCGTCCCCTGCGCTGCTTACGACCAAAACATATTCTAACTGATGGTCATCATATATTTTAAAATACTGATTTCCTTTTACCACCTGACTGTCTGCCTGAGAATTGGCAAATGCGCTTACTTCCTCCTGTCCGCATACGCTGCCGGAAAAAGTAGTTGCTAAAACCTTTCCTTCCATATCTGTTACACAAAAATCACTTCTGGATATTCCTTTTAAACCATCCAGTGTATTTTGCAGTATCTGATTTGATATCATGTTTTCTCCTTCTTTCATCATATAGTTATTTCGGTGTTACATCTCCCATAAAAACCCTACTATATATACTAATACAAAATCAAAAAAAAGGAAAGAGAAAATGCAATATATTACATCTTTTTTTCAAAAATGTAACAATTTATTCACATTTTCTCCATGTCCTCATTGTACTTTGATACCATTTTTTTGAAATTGTTCTTTTCCATAAAGCGGTTGAGCCAGCTTGGTTTTTTGCCTCCCTCACGGAAAATATCAAGGCAGCTTCCCAGACTGAACCAGAGCTTTGTATTGATTTTTTTTCGATGTCTTTTTACAAACCGCTCCAAATCATATACTCTGGAACAGCTTAGAACTGCCTGAGGGTTCCACATATTGATTTCGTTAATCACCTTGTCCACCTGGTCGTCCTCATCGCCCATGAGAAAGTCCTTGCCAAGTATGACAATATCCGGATATTTTTCCTGAAGATATCCATATAATTTTTCTGTGTCCTCTTCGTTTTCTCCTAAAAGAAAAATTTCGTTCTTATAATGGTTCAGCAACCAGAATACCGTTCCGAAAAAGCCATGCTCCGAAATATCATTTTCCCATTCCTTGTCCTCAAGTCCTGCTGCCTTTACGATTTCGGGCTCATCTGCCACTGCTTTATCCAGCGTTTCTATATACTCTTTTAATTCTTCATCCTGCTGAGCTGCCAGCAAGAGGTTCATGGTAAGCACTCCGTAAGTAGCCAGCGTTTCCTGATACCACTGCTGGTTAATGCTTTCCATAACATCCTCTTCATAACACTTCTCAACAGAAATTCCCATAATTTCTATTTTTTCGCTCATTACTATCCTCTGGGGATTTATCCCGAATATAAGTATTTTTAAACATATTATACTAATATAGCAGAAGTTTTTTTAATTATCAAGTGTTTTTTTCTAATTGCTTTATCAGATATCGGCCTACCACAGGAGAAAATCCGGAAATATCCCGTATATAGGCAAAATCCTTGCCAAAAATCTTTTTCTCCGCCTGTAAGTCCTTTTCCTCTCCTGCAAAAACGCCCAAGACACAGACTCCCTGATTGCGAAGCTTCCGCACTGCAAATCCCGTATCCTTTATAGCGTAATCCCCGTGATAAGGCTTTGGATTTCTGGCATTGGGCCGATTTAAAATAACATCATAAGGCTTTCCGTCACTTAACACAATCAGAATTTTATGCTCCTCTTCCCTTTGCAGCAAATCATATTCCACCGCCTTAACAGCAAGTCCGTCTCTGTTGTTGGAAGAAGTCACATATTCAAAAATATTGCTGTTTTCTGTTCTGTCTGCGTCATAATCCCGAAAATTATGCAGCACCGTATAATCCCAAAAAGTACAGAAGCTGGTTACTCTGTGGGGAATACCCACGTTGCTTAACGCCTCGCTTAAAATATATGCCTGAATGGCAACCTGTCCCTGTCTGGAGCGCTGAGAACCGCTGGCATCAATTAAAACATCTACCACGAAGCTACTGCTGTCTTCGTAAAGCTCCCGTTTAAAAACCTGCACATTTCCCGTTCTCCCAATACGCCACAGTCTTTTAGGAAGCAGAGTTCCTCTGTCTGCCAAAGTTTCCTCTTTTTCCTCTCTCATGGTAAGAGTCTTTTTCAGCATATCGGTGAGAAGACGAATATTATTTTTAACCACTCTGTGATTATCATGATATTCATAAAGGTTCTTGCTTCTTTGTTTTCTGGCATACTCGTACTGATAATTCCGCATCACCGGCTCTTTTAAAATTCCTTTTGTAAAATAAAGGCTGCAGTCGCTGTGTATACCCCGACACACAAGAGCATTGATTTTCTTTTCCTCACCCTCTGTAAGATAAGTCTTTCCGTAGTTTCTCTCCACATAGGAATACATCTTTTCCAGCGCTTTTTCATCCACCACTAAAATCCGTTTAGTGGTTTCCTCTGTATTTTTCTCCTGCTCCTCTTTTGTTTCTGTCTCTCTGGTATCCAGGTTTGTCATATTTTCCGTAACCTTATCCAGATAGGTTTCCAGTGTGCTTTCCAACGCCTCTTCTTCCAGAAAGTCTTCCCACGAAAATTCTGCCAGTTCCTCCAAGGTTACAGACAGAACTTTTTCTAAATCTCCCTGATTACGCTCAAAATAGGGGTCAATCAGCTCATTGTACAGCTTGTCCGTTGTCTGAATAAGCTCCATGGTATCCTGTGCCTCGGAAAGCTCCTGTACCATGTCCATAAAGTGACGCTGTCTTGCTTCTGCCGCTCCCTTTCCGTTTAAAATTTCACGAAACAGAGCTATTTTCAGCTTTCCTGCCGGATTTCCCGTTAATTTATGAAAATCCATATCCAGAATGTCCTCACAGGCACGTCTTCGGATATTGGAAACACCTTCCCTCTCTGCTATAATCTTCCCGGAAACCGCAAATTCAATGCAAAGCTGTGCCAAATCCATAAGCGGCGCTTCCATTGCATGAAGGTAAATCTTTTTCACCAGATAAAGCGAATATTCCTCCCTGTTAAAATATCGTGCAAAAGCGCCCTGCTTAATTCCATCATACAGCGCAACATATTTAGATTTTGCAAAAGCCGCTAAATCAGGCTTAAAATTCCAGAGAATAATCACCGCATGACCGTCCACATCAGATTTTTATTCTGTTTCCAGTTCAAATTCTTCCATAATAACCTCTACTTCTCAAACACATCCTGCGGCGTCCATGTATCAGGAATTCTGGTAAGCACAACATCCTGTACAATTTCTTTTTCAAAAATATCAAAGCACTTATTTACCACGCCAATCTGTACCGCAAGCCTTGGCTTTAAGCCTCTCTGTATCGTCTTTAACGCGCCTAAAATGCCTCGAAGATCCAGAGCCTTGGTGCTGATTTCACCGTTTTGTGCCTTTAACTGTAAATCCATGAAAAGTCCAATCCACTGTTTCTTTGCATTTTCCTTTAATGCGGGAAATTTAGAAGATAAGATATAATCCAGCGTCTCCTCATCCTGCGGCGGCATATCAATTACCATAAAACGGGAAACAAGAGCTTCGTTTAACTCTTTTGTGCCTGCATAACCGTAGTTCATGGTCCCGATAAATCTGGCTGCTTCGTGCATATCAATTTTATCATATCCCGGAACATCAATGCTTCTTCTGTAATCTAAAGACGCATGAAGTACTGATACGGCATCATTCTTTGCCATGTTGATTTCATCTAAAATTCCAAAGCCGCCATACTGAGCGCAACGGTAAATACTTCCTTTGCGAAGCTGCACTTCATTGTTGACGAAAGTATCTGTACCGATTAAATCACCGCTGTCCGTATTCACATGAAAAGAAACATTATAAACAGGGCGTCCGAAAATCCATGCCAGATTTTCTGCCAAAACATTCTTTCCCGTTGCCTTTGCTCCTGTAAGCAGCAGATTTTCTCCCTGAAGAAGAGCTGCAATTCCCATTTCCAGCACTTCCCTGCCGTAAAAATACATATCAGGACAGCTTACTCTGCCCTGCTCACCGTCCTCCACAGAATACTTACAGCGAAACTCCTCCACACCTTCTATCAGTCCCTTATCCACCTGCTGTTCCCTTAAAAACTCCAATTCCTTCATACACTAATTCCTCTTTCTATCTTTCCTTATTCAATCATTACGTTTCTCTCTCAATCTCCCCCTGCATTTGCCGGAGAAATCCCAAACCTTCCACATATATAAAAGGAAGTTATTACACTAAGCGTAAAATATATCAATGTTCTCGATACGCACTTAGTAGAAATAACTCCCTTATCCTTTATACTTCAAATAATAAATCACCATAAGACGGCATTGGCCAAATCTCTTTATCCACAATCATTTCCAGCTCATCTACCGGTTTTCTCAATGCTTCCATAGCCGGAATTACCTGCTGGCGATAATAGAACGCTTTCTCTTTTCCGTCCTCCATAGCCGCTGCTGACTCTGTTACCTCTTTCAGATGATTTAAGGCATTTTTTGTTTCTTTTAAAAGTGCAGATGTTTCGCTTAATAAATCAGTCTGTACCTCCACCTCTAAAATCCCTGCTGCAACTACTGCATTAATGGAGTCTGCAAGCTGTTTTGTATACTTAATCACCGTAGGAATAATCTGCTTTCCGGCAATATCCAGCATGGTTCTTGCTTCAATGTTAATTGCTTTTGCATAAGCTTCATATTTGATTTCTTTTCTTGACTCTAATTCTGCTTTTGTAAAGACACCGAATTCTTCAAAAGCTCTATGGTCTTTTCGCTGGTAAGTGTTTCGATGGTCTCTACCATACAGCTGAGGTTTGGAAGTCCTCTCTTTTCGGCTTCCTCTACCCATTCCTGTGAATAGCCGTTTCCGTTAAACACAATGCGCTGATGCTCTGTAAAGTTCTTTTTCATTAAATCATGAACCGCTACGTCAAAGTCCTCTGCGCTTTCCAGAACATCACAGGCTTCTTTAAATGCCTGAGCTACAATGGTATTCAACACCACATTCGCCGGTGCAATAGAGTCTCTGGAGCCCACCATACGGAATTCAAATTTATTTCCTGTAAAAGCAAATGGTGAGGTTCTGTTTCTGTCCGTTGTGTCACGCATAAATTCAGGAATTGCCTTTACACCTGTTTCCAGCTTTTCCATTCCGATACTGTGATTTGCCATACCCGTAGTGATTAACTGGTTCATAACATCGGTAAGCTGGTCTCCCAGAAATACGGAAATAATTGCCGGCGGCGCTTCATTTGCTCCTAAACGATGGTCATTTCCCACATCTGCCGCTGACTCTCTTAAAAGAGCCGCATGCTCATCTACTGCCTTCAAAATACAGCTAAGTACAAGAAGGAACTGAATATTGTCATGAGGTGTAATTCCCGGTTCTAACAGATTATGACCTGTATCTGTGGTAAGAGACCAGTTGTTGTGCTTTCCTGAGCCATTTACCCCTGCAAAAGGCTTTTCGTGGAGAAGACACTTCATTCCGTGCTGGGAAGCCACTCTTTTTAAGGTCTGCATAACAATCTGATTATGGTCAACCTCCACATTTGCCTCTGCATAAATCGGAGCTAACTCATGCTGTGCCGGAGCTGCTTCATTGTGCTGTGTCTTAGAAGTTACTCCAAGTCTCCAAAGCTCTTCATTGACATGCTTCATATATGCAGAAACCTTCTGACGAATAGCGCCTAAATAATGGTCATCCAGCTCCTGTCCCTTTGGCGGCATAGCGCCGAATAAGGTACGTCCTGTAAAAACCAAATCTTTTCTCTGTCTGAATTTTTCATCACTTACTAAGAAATATTCCTGTTCCGCACCCACGGAAGGCGTAACCTTCTTAGAAGTCGTATCGCCGAACAAACGGATTAAGCGAAGAGCCTGTGTATTGATTGCCTGCATGGAACGCAGCAACGGTGTCTTCTGATCCAGCGCTTCCCCTGTATAAGAGCAAAATGCCGTAGGAATACATAAGGTAGCTCCTGCCGCATCATGACGCACAAAAGCCGGAGAAGTACAGTCCCATGCTGTATAGCCTCGTGCTTCAAAAGTAGCACGCAGTCCTCCTGACGGAAAAGAAGATGCGTCCGGCTCTCCCTTTATCAACTCTTTTCCGGAAAAGCTCATCAATACCTTTCCGTTTGGAAGGGGCGCTGTAATAAATGAGTCATGTTTCTCGGCAGTTACTCCTGTAAGCGGCTGAAACCAGTGTGTATAATGGGTTGCACCTTTTTCAATCGCCCATTCCTTCATCTCATGGGCAATGACGTCAGCCATTTCCAGAGATAATTCTTCTCCTTCGAGAATTGTCTGCTTCAAATCTTTATATACTTCTTAGGAAGACGCTGCTGCATCACTACATCATTAAAAACGTCCTCACCAAAAATTTCTGATACATCGATATACTCGCTCATTCTTTCGTTCCTTCCTCTCATTGCAATCTAACTGCTCCCCAATCCATTTTAGTCGTAAAACTGCTTTTAAGATACCGCAAAAGCCGTCATATTGCAAGTATTTTTTATCTTTTCCACAAAAAGCTCATTGCCAAAAGCAAAAGACATACCCCGCTCACCCATGACAAATCTTTTTGTGTGGTGTTACGGAATACGCAGCCCAGCCTCCAACCCAGCTCCATCATAAGAATTCCGCATATAAAAGTTCCCGCAGCTAAGAAAAGCTGCCCTGACTGTACTAAGCCTGTGCCCACTCCCACTGCAAGACTGTCCAAAGAAAGTAAAAATGCCAGCGTAAAGCCTTCTGCTGCTGTAAGTTCCTGATAAATTTCCTTGTTTTCTTCTTTCTGAAAGAAAAAACTTAAAATTCGGTATAAACCGATGCCGATAAGAAGAATTGCCCCCAGACAAGTAGTCACATCCTTTGGAAGAAAATCAGAAAGAAAGCTTCCCGTAAGGAGAGAAATTCCCAATAGGCCACTCATAATGATATTCATTCCCGCCACAATTTTAAAGGGCATCTTTACTTTTCTCATACCATAAGCAAAACTGACCACAAAAGAGTCTGTGGTCAGTACAAAAATCAACAATATTTCTTTTATTATCGTTGCCATTCCTGTTGCTCACCTGTTTTGTCTGTTTTAATATTATATGACAAAATCAGCAACAAGGTTTCTCTTACTCCGGAGGGTTAATTAAAGGCACTTGGTCGTTTTTTGCCAGCATAATCTGAACGACATGTTTCAGATTTTTAATTGTCACGTTTTTATGAAGTCCTCCAAACTCTCCGTCAAGTGTCCATGAAATTTCTTCTTCACATTCAATGGTAAGCCCTGTTGTCTTAAAGACTTCAATCATTTTTGAGTCATTTGTCCCCACTAAAGATGCGATAATTTCATTTAATTCCAAAATGTTCTTTGGTCTTCGGATAAACATCACCTCAAAAACACCATCATCCAGCATAACGTCCGGTCCTGTGAGACGCTTAAATCCGCCTACGGAAGTGGAATTACTGATCATACCGAAAATAAATTCTCCTGAAAGCTCTCCGTCATCGCTTTTCACACGAAGGTTGTAAGATTTAATATTAAAAAGCCTCTGTGTTCCTTCTAATATGTAGGCTGCATGTCCCAGTATATTTTTCATATCCTGATTTGTCTCATAGGATACGTCTGTAAACAGCCCGAAAGCCGCAATATACACAAAATAATCTTCGTTAAATCCACCTACGTCAAAAGCATGCGGCACTCCTTCCACAATATCTGTTGCCGCCTGCAACATATTTTTGGATATGTGCAGACTGTTTGCAAAATCATTGGTGCTTCCTGCCGGAATATAACCGATAGGAATTTGATGTCCTCCTATAAGCATACCGGTAACTACTTCATCAAGGGTTCCATCACCGCCGCTTGCAACTACAATATCGTAATCTCCCGCTTTTCTTTTTGTTACCTTTAGTCCGTCCATATAGGCTTGTGTAGGATGAACCGTAATTTCATATCCACCCTTTACAAAAATATCCAGAATATCCATCAGTCGGTTTTTAATGCTGCCCTTTCCGGACCTTGGATTAAATATAAAAAGCATTTTTTTTCCCATACGACAGTCCTCCTATTTTAAATAAAGAACGGCTGAGACGCAATCTCTGCATCTCAGCCTGTTTTCTGTTATTATACTAATTCCAGAACTACTTCCATCGCTGCATCACCTTTACGTGGTCCGATTTTGATAATTCTTGTGTAACCACCGTTACGATCTGCATATTTTGGTGCGATTTCTGTAAATAATTTTTCTGTTAAATCAACTTCTTTTGTGTTTTTCTTTTTACCAGCTGCAGCTGTTGGAACTTCTTTTACTGGGTAAAGAACTTTTAACATCTGTCTTCTGGCATGTAATCTGGAAGGAGCATCCTTCTTGATTTCTTTCTGTACTTCATCGTATACAGTAACTTTTTTACCATCTACAACTTCTTTTACTCTTTTGCCTTCAGCATCTTTACGAGCAACTTTTGCTGTGATTGTTACTGTTTCGAAGTTGTCTTTTTCACGAACTGCCATAGCGATTAAGCCATCAGCAATTTTACGAACTTCTTTTGCTTTTGTTTCAGTTGTAACAATTCTTCCATGGTATAATAAGTTTGTTACCTGATTTCTAAGTAAAGCTTTTCTCTGGTCAGCAGTTCTGCCTAATTTTCTATATTTTGCCATTTTAGATTTTCCTCCATTTGTGGAACAATACGCCATGCTTCTTCGGACTTACTGACGTATTGCTTTTCTTCCATAAATTTGTATCAGAGGCTTACTCCTCGCTTGGATTTAACTGTAAGCCTAATTCTTTTAATTTTGCTAAAACTTCTTCTAAAGATTTACGTCCCAGATTACGAACCTTCATCATATCTTCAGAAGTACGGTTGCAAAGTTCTTCCACTGTATTGATACCAGCACGTTTTAAGCAGTTGTAGGAACGAACAGATAATTCTAATTCATCAATATTCATTTCCAGAACTTTTTCTTTTTCATTGTCTTCTTTCTCAATCATGACTTCTGCAGTCTTTGCACTTTCAGAAAGATCAATAAAGAGGCTTAAATGCTCGCTCAGTACCTTAGCAGCCAGACTTACTGCCTCGTCTGCATCCAGTGTTCCGTTTGTGTAAATATCCAATGTCAGTTTATCATAATCTGTAACCTGACCTACACGGGTATTTTCAACGGCCATGTTTACACGTTCAACCGGTGTATAGATTGAATCTACTGCAATCATGCCAATTGGCATGTCATCTGTTTTTCCTTTGTCTGCACTTACATATCCACGTCCTTTTGTAATTGTCAGCTCTGCATTGAATTTGCAGTCTGCACCACCATTTAAAGTAGCAATTACTAAGTCAGGATTTAAAATTTCTAAATCCTGGTCCACCTGAATATCAGCACCAGTCACAACACCTTCACCTTCAAACTCAATATATGCAGTTTTTGGTTCATTGCTGTCACTCACGTTCTTAATTGCCAGATTTTTCAGGTTCATGATAATCTCTGTAACATCTTCCTTTACACCTGGAATAGAACTGAATTCGTGAAGAACACCGTCAATTTTCACTTGGCTTACTGCAGCACCCGGTAAAGAAGACAGCATAATTCTTCTCAAAGAGTTACCTAAAGTAATACCATATCCTCTTTCCAGAGGTTCTACCACGAATTTCCCATATCTCTTATCATCAGACATTTCTGTGATTTGAATTTTGGGTTTGTTAAAATCGAACATGCAAAGCCCTCCTTGCTACGTGCACAATTTCACTTTTTAATTATTTAGAATATAACTCGACGATTAACATTTCATCAACTGGTACGTCGATTTCTTCTCTTGTAGGAAGTGCTTTTACTTCACCCTTTAAAGCTTCCTGATCGATATCTAACCAAGCTGGAACTAAACGTCCGCCTGTTACTTCAAGGATATCTTTATATCTCTGAGAACCTTTGCATTTTTCTTTGATTTCGATAACATCGCCAGCTTTTACTAAGTAAGATGGAATGTTAACCTGTTTTCCATTAACCATTACATGTTTGTGGTCAACAATCTGTCTTGCTTCTTTTCTTGTTCTAGCAAGTCCCATACGGAAAATTACATTGTCCAGACGTGTTTCCAGCATGATCATCAGGTTTTCACCTGTCTGTCCTGGTTTCTGGTCTGCTTTTTTGTAGTAGTTACGGAAAGGTTTTTCCAGAACGCCGTAGATAAATTTAGCTTTCTGTTTTTCTCTTAACTGAAGTCCGTATTCAGACATTTTTCTATTTGCTCTTTTTAACTGTCTAGTAGATTTTTTGTCAATTCCTAAATATACAGGATCAAGACCTAATGATCTACATCTTTTCAGAACTGGTACTCTATTTACTGCCATGATTCTTTGACCTCCTAATTAGACTCTTCTACGTTTTGGTGGACGACAACCGTTGTGTGGAACTGGTGTTACATCTTTAATACTTGTAACTTCAATACCACAAGCTGCCAATGCACGGATTGCTGCTTCTCTACCTGAACCAGGTCCTTTTACAAAAACGTCAACAGTCTTCAGACCATGAATAACAGCTGCTTTTGCTGCTGTTTCTGCAGCCATCTGAGCTGCATACGGAGTAGATTTCCTTGAACCTTTAAATCCCAGACCACCGGCACTTGCCCATGATAAAGCATTACCTTCAGCATCTGTCAATGTAACGATTGTGTTATTGAAAGAAGACTGGATATGTGCCTGTCCGCGTTCAACGTTTTTCTTAACACGCTTTTTTGTCACTTTTTTTGTAACTTTAGCCATTTTTAAACTAACCTACTTCTCTAATATTCAAACTTAATAGTAATTCTCTTAATTTAAGCTGTCACTTATTATTTTTTCTTGTTAGCAACAGTTCTCTTAGGACCTTTTCTTGTTCTTGCATTTGTTTTAGTCTTCTGACCACGAACAGGAAGTCCTTTACGATGACGGATACCTCTATAACATCCGATTTCCTGAAGTCTCTTGATGTTTAAAGCGATTTCTCTTCTTAAATCACCTTCTACCGGAATCTGTAATTCTTCGATAGCATCACGGATTTTTCCTACTTCTTCGTCTGTAACGTCTCTGACACGAGTGTCAGGATTTACGCCTGCCTTTTCAAGAATACGGTTTGAAGTTACTCTACCAATTCCGTAGATATAAGTCAATCCGATTTCAACACGTTTTTCTCTTGGTAAGTCTACACCAGCTATACGAGCCATGTATTTGTTCCTCCATTTTTCTGTTAATATTGTTCCTAATTGAGATATATAAAACTGACGGGGTTCTATACATCCAGCCGCAAATAATTATAGATTTTACGCAGCCTTTCCGGTATTTGGCGGACACCGGTATTAAGCAATATTTATCCTGTTCTCGGTAAACAGTTAACGTGATAATATTACTATATTTAATCAGTACGAACAACGCACCCTAGCGGTTCATACTGCAGCCGCACTAAAATTTTCACAAACTAATCGTCTTATATTTCATTTATATTTGAAATTAGCCCTGACGCTGTTTGTGTTTTGGGTTTTCACAGATAATTCTGATGCTTCCCTTTCTTTTAATAACCTTGCACTTTTCGCAAATTGGTTTTACAGATGATCTAACTTTCACTGTTCTTCCTCCTTTCTGAGCATAAAAGTACGCTTTATATAATAGCACCTATGTAACAAGATTGCAAGCACTTTTTTTAAATTTTTCTAACTTCTGCCAAAATCCAAAAAGAACCGATACAGGCTCTTCTCAGAGTTTCCTATATCGGTTCCTTTATAATTAAATTTTTTATTTATCTCTCCAGATAATTCTTCCCTTACTTAAATCATAAGGTGACATCTCAATTGTAACTTTATCTCCCGGAAGAATACGAATGAAATTCATTCTTAATTTTCCGCTGATATGAGCTAAAATCACATGTTTGTTTTCCAGCTCTACTTTAAACATAGCGTTAGGTAATTTTTCCAACACTGTTCCTTCTACTTCAATAACATCTGCCTTTGACATAAATTAAACCTCCAGTTCATAATTTTCATAATCTTTAATGGCCTTTTTTATATGTTCGTTCTGCACTTCTTTTCCTTCTTCCATAAGCTCCTGAAGAAGAGCAGGAATTTTATAGATAATCTGAATGTGCTTTCTCTTTTTCTTTTTGGTGTTGTCCACAGTTCGATGTACTCCGTCTGCCAGATAAACATACTCTGTGTCTGCGTCCATTACCACATATAATTTTCCGGTATCATGCCCTGCTTTTGATCTGGCAAGCATACCTTTTACAAATTCTCTCATAAAACCTCCTGCTATTTACTCAGGGTGAGAATTTCCGGCTCGCCGTCTGTAATAAGAATTGTATTCTCATAATGTGCAGATAAAGAACCGTCCTGTGTGACAACAGTCCAGTCATCATCCAACCATTCTACGTCTGCACGTCCCATGTTAATCATAGGCTCAATAGCCAGTGTCATACCGGGAACCAGTCGTATTCCTCTGCGTCTCTGAGGGAAATTAGGAATTTGCGGATCTTCATGCAAATGTGTTCCTATACCGTGTCCTACTAAATCACGTACCACTCCATAGCCGAATTTCTGTGCGTATCCGCCAATTGCAGCAGAAATATCATGTAAATGATTGCCTGCTTTTGCATATTTTATTCCTTCAAAAAAGCTTTGCTTTGTTACATCAATCAGCTTCTGCGCTTCCGGTGAAATTGTACCAACCGCATAAGTACGTGCTGCATCAGAATGATATCCTTTATAAATCAGACCTGCATCAAGACTGACAATATCACCATCCTGAAGAATTCTGTGTTTATTCGGAATACCATGTACCACTTCATCATTTACAGATACACAAATAGATGCCGGATAACCATTATAGTTAAGAAAATTAGGAATACCTCCAAGACTTCTGATAAGCTTTTCACCTAAGCGGTCTATATCCAGAGTACTAATTCCCGGTTTAATAAATGCTCCAAGCTCATCATGCACTTTTTCCAGAAGTTTTCCTGACTCTCTCATTAGTTCAATTTCTCTGGCAGTTTTAATTGTTACTGACATTTTTACTCTCCTAATACATCTACAATTGCTTGGAAAACATCTTCCAAATCAACTGTACCATCTACTTCTTTCATAACACCTGCTTTTGCATAGTAGTCAATGAGAGGCTGTGTCTGATCATGATAAACACCAAGGCGTTTTAAAACAGTTTCTTCTTTATCATCATCTCTTAATACCAGCTTTTCTCCACATGCATCACATACACCTTCAGTCTTAGGTGCATTAAATTCTACATGGTATGTAGCTCCGCAGCCTAAACATGCACGTCTTCCTGACATACGTTTTACAATATTTTCATCCGGAACTTCTACATTAATTGCATAATCAATTTTTTCTCCCATTTTTGAAAGCGCTACATCAAGGCTTTCAGCCTGAGGAATTGTTCTTGGGAAACCATCCAGAATATATCCGTTTTTACAATCTTCTTTTGCAACGCGGTCGATTACCAGGTCAACGGTTAATTCGTCTGGCACTAAAAGTCCCTGATTCATATAAGTTTTTGCTTTTTTCCAAGTTCTGTACCATTTTTAATGTTTGCTCTGAAAATATCCCCTGTGGAAATATGAGGTATTCCATATTTTTCTGCAATTTTTTTCGCCTGTTGTACCTTTTCCTGCTCCAGGTGCACCTAACATGATAATTTTCATATTATTTTCCCCTTTCTGAATATAAGCAAATGCTTCTTCCATAGATTATACATCTATAATCATACACCATAGAAGAACTTTCCGCCATATATAAATATGTTATTTTAAAAGACCGCCGCAACAACAGAAAACTTCTGCTCTCCCTGCGACGGTCATAAAATACGATCTACTTTATTCGCTTAAAAATCCTTTGTAGTTACGAACTAACATACGGGACTCAATCTGTTTTAATGTTTCCAGCACAACACCAACCACAATGATTAAAGATGTTCCGCCAAAAGAAACATTGGCACCGAATACCCCATTAAAAAAGAATGGAATAACAGCTACAATTACCAGACCTGTTGCACCGATGAAAATCAGGTAACTTAAGATTTGCTCAAGGTATTCCTGTGTTGGTTTACCAGGTCTGATACCCGGAATAAATCCACCCTGCTTTTTCATATTATCTGCTACTTCCATAGGATTAAAAGTAATAGATGTATAGAAATAAGCAAAGAAAATAACTAACAGAATATACACTACCAAACCGATAGAGTATACTGGCTCGCTTGGATTAAACCAATTATTGGAAGTGAGGGCTTTTAAAATATGTCCTCCAATACCATCTCCTCCTGTTTTACCCACTAAAGTCATAATAATAACCGGGAAAGACATTAAAGAGGAAGCAAAGATAATAGGAATAACACCTGCTGTGTTTACTTTTAAAGGAATGGAGCTGGACTGACCGCCCATAACTTTTCTTCCTACCATCTTTTTGGAATACTGTACCGGAATTTTTCTTACACCACCGTTTAAGATTAAAACCAGTACTACTACAACGAGAATTACCGCTGCAATAATGAGTGCCGCTAAAGCACCTTTTGCGATTGTTTTACCTTTAACAAACTGTTCAAAAAGAGTTACCAAATCACTTGGAATTCTGGACACGATATTGATCATCAAAATGATGGAAATACCATTTCCCACACCTTTTTCTGTAATTTGTTCTCCAATCCACATAAGCATTGCTGAACCTGCAGTCAGACAGCAAACAACTACAACACCTTTTAAAAAGTTTATATCTGGAATGAGACCTTTATTACCAAATCCGATTGTCATAGCAATAGACTGGAATAAAGCAAGTCCGATTGTCACATAACGTGTAATAGCTGTTAATTTCTTTCTGCCTTCTTCACCATCTCTTTGCATATCTTCCAGAGTCTTAAACGCAATGGTTAAAAGCTGGATGATAATGGATGATGTAATATACGGTGTAATGCTCAATGCAAAAATTGACATTTCTGTAAAGGAACCGCCGGTGAATGCGTCAAAGAAATTAAACGCATCACTGGACTGGCTCGCAAACCAATTTTTGAAATAATTACTATCTACCCCGGTATAGGAAGCTGTGAACCAATACGCACAACCACTAACATCAGAAGCACATAGAAAAGACGACGTCTTACATCCTTAATTTTAAAGGCATTTCTAAGAGTCTTGAGCATTAGATCACCTCTACTGTTCCACCTGCGGCTTCGATTTTAGCCTTTGCTGTTTCGCTTACAGCGTTCACTTTAACATTAAGCTTCTTTGTAAGTTCGCCGTTACCCAGAAGTTTAACTCCGTCTCCTAATTTGGAGATTGCTCCAGAAGCTAATAAAGCTGCTGGTGTAACATCAGCACCGTCTTCAAATCTGTTTAAGATATCAACGTTTACTGCAATGATTTCTTTAGAATTTCTACATTTGAAGCCTCTCTTAGGAAGTCTTCTATATAAAGGCATCTGACCACCTTCAAATCCTGGTCTTTTTGCACCTGAACGTGCTTTCTGACCTTTGTGGCCCTTACCTGCAGTCTTACCATTACCTGAACCATGTCCACGACCGCGTCTGAAGTTATCGCTCTGTCTGGAACCTTCAGCTGGTTTTAAGTTTGATAAATCCATGATGGCACCTCCTTCTATATTGATTAGATTTCTTCTACTTTAACTAAGTGTCTTACCTGCTGAATCATACCGCGAACTGCAGCATTGTCAGGCATTTCAACTGTCTTGTTAAGTTTCTTTAAACCTAAAGCTTCTACTGTTTTTTTATGTTTCGGAACAGCACCGATTGTAGATTTCACCAGAGTGATTTTTAATTTATCTGCCATTTTCTAATCCTCCCTATGCAAAAATCTCATCCACAGATTTTCCACGAAGTTTTGCAACTTCTTCCGGAGTCTTTAACTGGCTTAAACCTGCGATTGTAGCCAGAACTACGTTCTGTTTGTTACGGGAACCCATACATTTTGTACGGATGTTCTTAATACCTGCAAGTTCAATAACCGCACGAGCTGGACCTCCGGCGATAACACCAGTACCTTCTGGAGCTTTCTTCAGCAACATTTCTGCGCTTCCGAATTTTCCGATGAAGTCATGTGTAATACTTCCGTTTTCATCTCTTGCTACTGTAACTAATTTTTTCATAGCATCTTCTTTTCCTTTGCGGATTGCTTCCGGAATTTCAGCTGCCTTTCCTAAACCTGCGCCAACGTGTCCGTTGCCATCACCAACAACAACTAAAGCTGTGAAACGGAAGTTACGACCACCTTTAACAACCTTTGTTACACGCTTGATTGACACTACTTTTTCTTCTAATTCAAACTGACTAGCATCAATGATAGAACGTTTCATGTGTTCATTTCCTCCCTTATTAGAATTCTAACCCAGCTTCTCTTGCTGCGTCTGCTAATGCTTTAACTTTTCCGTGGTAAATGAAGCCGCCTCTGTCGAAAACAACTTCTTTGATACCAGCTTCGATTGCTCTTTTTGCAATTACAGTTCCTAAGTATGCTGCTGCATCAACGTTATTGGTTTTTTCTAACTCAGCTTTTACTTCTTTCTGTGTTGTAGAAGCAGAAACAAGAGTTCTTCCAACTGTATCGTCAATAATTTGAGCATACATATGATTATTGCTGCGGAATACTGCTAAACGTGGTGTAGCAGATGTACCGCTAAGATGATTACGTAATCTTCTATGTTTTTTGCGCGAACTTTCGCTCTTGATACTTTACTAACCATTTTTACACTCTCCTTACTTATTTCTTACCAGTTTTACCAACTTTACGTCTGATAACTTCATCAGCATATTTAATACCTTTACCTTTGTATGGTTCAGGTCTTCTCTTATCTCTGATTTCAGCAGCGTACTGGCCAACTTTTTCTTTGTCAATTCCGGATACAACAATTTTGTTTCCGTCTACTTTACAGTCTAATCCTTCCGGATCTTCCATTTCTACCGGATGAGAGTAACCAAGGTTTAAAACTAATTTTTTACCCTGTTTTGCTGCTCTATAACCTACACCGTTAACTTCCAGAGTTTTTTCATATCCCTGGCTAACACCGATTACCATATTCTGGATAAGTGTTCTTGTTAAACCATGTAAAGCTTTCATTTTCTTTAAGTCACTTGGTCTTGTAACAACTACATGACCATCTTCTAATTTGATTGACATTTCAACAGGTAACGCTTTTTCAAGTGTTCCTTTAGGACCTTTTACAGTCACTACGTTGTTCTCAGCAATTTTAACTTCTACACCTGCTGGAACTGATACAGGCAGTCTTCCGATACGTGACATACCAATTTCCTCCTTACTTAGATTTTCGGAAGGGCCGATTATGGTTCCCTTCTGTTTTCAGTATCTTTTTATATATGATAAAGGACAAAGTCCTATTATCCTCTCGTTTGGACATAATAAAAAACTCGCTTGGACACATTCTGACGTCTGTCAGACTCTGAAATGGGGATAGGTTCACTCAACTAATCAGCTCTCGCCTTTGGCTCGGCTTCGTTAAGGTTCGTGAACGACCTCGCACTAAGTTCAAGCTGCGCTTAACAGCTTGCTTTCACTAAGTTGCTTTCGGTCTACCAAACAAATGCTAAAACTTCTCCGCCTACGTGAAGTTTTCTAGCTTCTTTGTCTGTGATAACTCCCTGGTTTGTAGAAAGGATTGCAATTCCTAATCCGCCTAATACTCTTGGAATTTCCTGGCTTCCAGCATAAATACGAAGACCCGGTTTAGAAATTCTCTTCAGACCTGTAATGATTTTTTCATTTTTGTCTGCACCGTATTTTAATGTGATGCGGATTGTTTTGAATGCTCCATCTTCAAGAACATCATATTTTGCAATGTAACCTTCTTTTAACAGAATGTCTGCAATAGCAAGTTTCATTTTAGATGCCGGAACATCTACTGTATCGTGTTTAGCAGTATTTGCGTTACGAATTCTTGTAAGCATATCTGCGATTGGATCGCTCATTGTCATGATAGTTTCCTCCTATAATTAGACTTTCATGTAATAATATTTTTATTTATTTGAAATCCCCCTGTAAGTATTCTTTAGGTGTTCTCTCCAACACCTAAAGAAGGGTATGTTCCTCAACTAGCTCAGACTTCGTCCTTTGGACTTGCCTCGCTAAGGTTCGGGAACGGCCTCGCACTAAATTCGTGCTGCGCCTACGGCTTGCGCTCATTAAGTGCTTTCGGCCTACCAGCTTTGCTTTTTTAACTCCCGGGATCTGTCCTTTGTATGCTAATTCACGGAAGCAAACACGGCAGATACCGTATTTTCTTAAGTAAGCATGTGGACGTCCACAGATACGGCAACGGCTGTATTCTCTTGTGGAGAATTTCTGTTTGCGCTGCTGTTTAACTTTCATTGCTGTCTTAGCCATGAATTTTCCCTCCTAATTTATCTTACTTTGCAAATGGCATATTAAATAATGTCAATAATTCACGAGCTTCTTCGTCTGTTTTAGCAGTAGTTACGAAAATAATATCCATACCTCTTACTTTATCGACTTTATCGTATTCCACTTCAGGGAAAATTAACTGCTCTTTGATTCCCAATGCGTAGTTTCCTCTGCCGTCAAAAGCATTTGGATTAACGCCGCGGAAGTCACGTACTCGAGGCAGTGCTAAGTTGATGAGACGATCAGCAAATTCATACATTTTTTCGCCTCTTAATGTTACTTTACAACCGATTGGCATACCTTCACGAATTTTGAAGTTAGCAACGGAATTTTTAGCTTTTGTTGTAACAGCTTTCTGACCTGTGATTAATTCCATATCAGCTACGGCTGCGTCTAACAATTTAGCGTTATCTTTGGCTTCACCTACACCCATGTTAACAACGATTTTGTCGAGTTTCGGCACTTCCATGATATTCTTATAACCAAACTTTTTGATCATAGCATCTACGATCTCATTTTTGTACATTTCTTTCAGTCTGCTCACTTTAAATGGCCTCCTCTCTTATTAATCGATTACTTTGCCTGTAGTTTTAGCAACACGCACTTTTTTACCATCTTCAACTTTAAAGCCTACTCTGGTAGCTTTTCCTTCATGCATAACCATTACGTTAGATGCATCAATCCAAGCTTCTCTATTTACAATACCGCCCTGCTGATTAGCCATGGATGGTTTTGTATGTTTTGTGATCATGTTTACGCCTTCAACCAGAACAGCGCCTTTTTTCGGATTAACAGAGATTACTTTTCCTTCTTTGTCTTTATCTTTACCAGCGATAACTTTTACAGTATCACCTTTTTTAATCTTAAACATCAGGCTTACCTCCTATAATACTTCCGGAGCTAAGGAAACAATTTTCATAAACTGTTTATCACGAAGCTCTCTGGCTACTGGTCCAAAAATACGAGTTCCTTTTGGTGTTTTATCATCTTTGATGATAACAGCAGCGTTTTCATCGAACTTAATGTAAGAACCATCTTTACGACGAACACCTTTTACACTACGAACAACAACGGCTTTTACAACATCACCTTTTTTCACAACACCGCCTGGTGTTGCATCTTTAACAGTAGCAACGATTACATCACCGATGTTAGCATATCTTCTAGTAGAACCACCCAAAACACGGATGCAGAGGATTTCTTTTGCACCTGTATTGTCAGCGACTCTAAGTCTACTTTCCTGTTGAATCATGCTTAGATTCCTCCTTACAAATTATTTTGCTCTTTCTACTACTTCAACAAGTCTCCATCTTTTATCTTTAGATAATGGTCTTGTTTCCATAACTTTTACAGTATCACCGATTTTGCATGTGTTTTCTTCATCATGCGCTTTTAATTTATATGTTCTCTTTACGATTTTTCCATAAAGAGGATGTTTAACGTGGTTTTCAATAGCTACAACAATGGTCTTGTCCATTTTGTCACTTACAACTTTACCAACACGTGTTTTTCTAAGATTTCTTTCCACGATTATGCTGCTCCTTTCTATTTATGAGGAAGTAATTCCTTATGCATTTGCTTTCTGAGCAATCAAAGTCTGGATTCTAGCGATGTTCTTACGAACTTCTTTAATTCTGCTTGTATTGTCCAGCTGATTTGTTGCATTCTGAAATCTCAAGTTAAAGAGTTCCTTTTTAGCAGCTACTAATTCTTCCTGTAATTCTGCAGCTGATTTTGTCTTTAAATCTTCTACATAATTTTTAATTTTCACTGTTATCACCGCCTTCTAAGTCTGCACGAGAAACGATTTTACATTTACATGGTAATTTGTGCATCGCAAGACGTAACGCTTCACGAGCTGTTTCTTCCGGAACACCTGCGATTTCAAACATTACTCTGCCTGGCTTTACAACTGCTACCCAGTATTCTAAGGCACCTTTACCGGAACCCATACGTGTTTCTGCTGGTTTTGCTGTTACTGGTTTATCTGGGAAAATCTTAATCCATACTTTACCACCACGTTTGATATAACGAGTCATGGCAACACGGGCTGCTTCGATCTGATTAGAACGAATCCAGCATGGTTCAGTTGCTACTAAACCGAATTCACCGTAGTTGATTTTATTTCCTCTTAATGCTTTTCCTTTCATGGATCCGCGGAATTGTTTACGACGTTTAACTCTTTTTGGCATTAACATAATTATTTATCGCTCCCTTCCTTAGTTCCTTTTGTTGGAAGTACTTCGCCATTGTAGATCCATGCTTTTACGCCAACTTTGCCGTAAGTTGTATCTGCTTCAGCGAAACCATAGTCGATATCTGCTCTTAATGTCTGAAGTGGAATAGTACCTTCGCTGTAGAACTCTGTACGAGCCATATCAGCACCACCAAGACGTCCGGATACAGCTGTTTTGATACCTTTAGCACCAGCTTTCATTGTTCTGGACATTGTAGATTTCATAGCACGACGGAAAGAAATACGGTTTTCTAACTGTAATGCAATATTTTCAGCTACTAACTGAGCATCTTTGTCTGGTCTTTTTACTTCTTTAATATCAACAACTAATTTTTTATCTGTGAATTTCTGTAATTCAACTTTAACTTTTTCAATTTCTGCTCCGCCTTTACCAATTACAACACCTGGTTTAGCAGTGTAGATAATGATTTTCACTCTGTCAGATGCTCTTTCGATTTCAATCTTGGAAACACCTGCGCTGTATAATTTCTTTTTCAGGTATGTTCTGATGTTGTAGTCTTCTACTAAGTTATCAGCGAAATCGCCTTCAGCATACCATTTGGAATCCCAGTCTTTGATAACTCCGACTCTGAGTCCGTGTGGGTTAACTTTCTGTCCCATGATAGTCCTCCTTATCTTTCATCCAACACAACAGTGATATGGCAGTTTCTCTTTTCAATTCTGTAAGCTCTACCCTGAGCTCTTGGTTTAATTCTCTTCATTGTAGGTGCTTTGTTAGCGTAGCACTCTGCAATGTAAAGATTTTCCGGATTCATACCATTGTTATTTTCAGCGTTTGCGATTGCTGATTCTAATAATTTTTTGATTACGCTGGAAGCGTATCTTGGGTTATATGTTAAGATACCCAGTGCTGTCTGAACATCTTTACCACGAATTACATCCAGTACATAGCAAGCTTTCTGTACGGACATTCTTGCGTAGGATAATTTTGCAGACGGTCTTGTATCTTTATTAGCATTTCTTGCTCTTTTAATCTGACTTCTATGTCCTTTTGCCATGATAAAAGCCTCCTTTCAAATATTAGCGAACACCTGATTTTTTCTCGTCTTTTCCGTGTCCTCTGTATGTTCTTGTTGCTACGAACTCACCGAGTTTGTGACCAACCATATCTTCTGTTACATATACTGGCACATGTTTTCTTCCATCATGAACAGCGATTGTGTGTCCAACGAAAGAAGGGAAAATTGTGGAACGACGTGACCATGTTTTAATAACTGTCTTATCTCCAGCAGCATTCATAGCATCTACTTTTTCAGTAAGCTTTCATCTGCGAACGGTCCTTTTTTTAATGAACGAGCCATTGTCTTACCTCCTACTATTTAGCTAATGTTTTACCATCTCGTCTTCTTACGATTAACTTGTTAGACTGTTTCTT